>JACLAC010017627.1_pt1 | contig 23884 bp, 18 predicted proteins | sample 8027881 | NCBI WGS metagenome assembly JACLAC01 (sample SAMN15725517, study PRJNA655200) | protist metagenome | isolation source: fluorescence activated cell sorting (FACS) single amplified genomes of... | place: Spain: Blaines Bay Microbial Observatory, Mediterranean Sea | collected 2016-01-19 | reverse complement strand
TGTAATGAGTGTCGATGGTCCGGCCTTTGACATATTGGTAACGATGTCAAAATTTCTGTGTTTAGGGATGCCTCTGATGGATGTTATCCGGGCTTCAACTACCCGCCCTGCGGAGGCTATTCAACGGCTAGATCTTGGTAATTTGAAGGTGGGCAGTCCTGGAGATGCGGCCGTCCTCAGAATTGAGGAGGGACGCTTTGAGTACTACGATGTCAAACAAGAATTGCTGCTTGGTGACAAGCGCTTGATTTCAGAAAAAGTGGTGGTCAAAGGAAAAATCTGGGGATAAAAGAGGAGTCAAGGATGGAGAAAGGTTTTTTTGTCTACGCCTGGGATCTTGCAGAGGAGGGCCCCAAGGCAGCGCTAAAGAAGATTCAAGGACTTAGTGCAAATACAGTATGTTTAGCCGCCAGTTATCATGCTGGTAAGTTCACACGCCCCCGAGCCAAGCAGAAAATCTACTTTCCTAAGGACGGGACGGTCTATTTTGAACCAAATCAGCAGCTTTACAAACGTATTCAGCCCAAGCGGAATCCAGTCTTGAATCAATATGATTTCTTTAGAGATTGGTCAAAGTATAACAAGGACTTACGACTCAAGGCCTGGACTGTCTGCACCCACAATAGCCCGCAGGGACTAGAGCATCCGGAATATTGTGTGAGGAATGCTTTCGGGGATCCTTACATTTACAATCTCTGTCCAGCTAATGACGAGGTACAGCACTACGTGCGGGCGTTGTGTCAGGACTTGGCATCCATTGAGAGTGTGGAGTGCATTACCTTGGAGACTCCGGGTTATTTACCTTTTTGGCATGGCTATCATCACGAGTTCGGATTTGTTCCACTGGATTTTCAGGCTCAGGCCATGTTGGCGCTCTGTTTCTCTGCTGATACAAAGCGCAAGGCTAGTTCCTTTGGAGTAAATGCTGACAAGTTACAGGAGTGGGTCGTAGGGCGCCTGAACCATTTCTTTGCTTCCGGGGTCTATCCGAAAGAGTCCATGGCGATGCAATGGTTCCTTGCAGACTTAATTCAGGAGCCCGATCTGTTGGCCTATCTCCGTGCTCAGGAGCAGATCGTCTCAGAACTGATCAAGTCAGTCCGGGATGTGCTACCAAAAAGTGTACGTTTGAACCTGATTCCCACAGTGCAACGTCCGACAGCAGGTTGCTGGGTAGAAGGCACTGGTTTGACGAAACTGCCTGATCTCTTTGATGGAGTAGATTCCTGTGCATATCAGAACGGAGCAGATGAAATCTTCATGGACTCCTGGGATGTGAGACGCCGTGTGGGTGATGAGATTCCCCTGAGCTTCATCTTGCGTCCAGCTCCTCCTGATTTGGATAGCAAGGCCCAGTTGCTCAATGCCGTTGAACAACTCAAGATGCTTCATCCTAGTGGGATCAGCTTCTACAATTATGGTTTTCTGCCAGAAACAAATTTGCTCTGGGCCCAGGAAGCCTTTGCATTGCTTGATTGATTCACCCAGATGAAATATTGATTCACCCGTCGATCATGAAAGGGAAGATATGCAGCGTTACGCAGGAAAGAACGTGCTCATCAGTGGAGGAGGTTCTGGGATTGGCCATGCCATCTGTCTGAGATTGGCCGCTGAGGGAGCCAACATCATTCTGATTGACAAGGATCTCAAGGGGGGACAGACCGTCGAGCAAGAGCTGAAACATCAGAAAACCAAGGCGCTCTTCGTTCAATCGGATATCACCAGTGAGGCCGATGTAGAGAAGGTCCATAAGGAAGCAACCCTGTTCTTTGGTACCATTGACGTACTGGTCAATAATGCGGGAGCGGCCTTTGCTGAGAACTACGCGATGACTACGCTGGAAAATTGGAACCAAGATATTGCCCTGAATCTGACCGGACATTACATGTTGACCCGTCTCTTTCTGCCAGATATGGAAGCCCAAGGCAAAGGTGCGATTACCAACATTTCTTCTGTCAATGGTGCGCAGTCTTTTGGAAATCCTGCCTACAGCGCGGCCAAGGCTGGGGTAATTTCTTTCACGCAGACTTTGGCAATTGAATACGGTCCAAAGGGCATTCGTGCTAATGTGGTGCTGCCAGGAACTATTGAAACGCCGGTTTGGCAATCGCGGAAGAATTCGCGACCAGAGGTTTTTGAGTTGGTTAAGGGATGGTATCCGGTTGGTCGAGTTGGACGACCTGAAGACATCGCTGCTGCGGTCGCTTTTCTCAGTGCGGATGAAGCAAGCTTCATCAACGGGGCTTCCCTGAATGTCGATGGTGGTTTGACCGCTGGGAATTTCCGGATGATCAAAGACATCACTGGAGAGTAGCAGCAACGGTTCCAGGCAGATGAAAGATGTGATTGGAAGGAACATCAACTCAAAAGTGAGGTACTTATGGATTTAAATAATCTAAGTGTTCTCGATAATTCAAAATCAAGATCAATCAGTCCGGAGAACTTTGCCGGTGGGAAGGGCCAGGGTGGACGAGCCACCACGGGTACAGGTGAGGATTGTGCGAGGGACCTGGGCCCAGGCTGGAAAATATCTCCTTCCGTTAAGATTCAGAGTGGACAGATCTTTGAGCTGGCTTTGATTGAGGGTCCGGGTACGATCGAACAGATCTGGATGACGCCTACAGGCAACTGGCGCTTCAGTATCTTACGTTTTTATTGGGATGATCAGGAGTCTCCATCAGTAGAATGTCCTGTAGGTGACTTCTTCGCGTGTGGCTGGGGTAAGTTCGCACCGGTTTCCTCGCTGGCAGTCTGTGTAAATCCAGGGAGTGCCTTCAACTGCTACTGGCCGATGCCTTTTGCCAAGCGATGTCGAATCACGCTTGAAAACATTGGTGACGAAGAGATGACGCTGTACTATCAGGTCAACTACTCTCTTGGTGAGATAAATCCTCAAGCTGGTTACTTCCATGCACATTTTCGCCGGGTCAACCCGTTGCCTTACAAAACAGACTACATGATCCTAGATGGAGTCCGAGGAAAGGGGCGTTATGTGGGAACTTACATGGCTTGGGGAGCCAACAATTCGGGTTGGTGGGGTGAAGGAGAAATAAAGTTTTTTCTTGATGGAGACGAGAAGTTTCCCACAATTTGTGGAACAGGTACGGAGGACTACTTCTGTGGTTCCTATAATTTTGAAAACAAGGAAACAAAGCAGTACGAAGAGTTCTCTACAGCTTATGCTGGCCTACCCCAGATCCTGCGTCCCGATGGAGTGTACCGCTCTCAAACCCGCTTCGGCATGTACCGCTGGCACATCACGGATCCCGTACGCTTTGACAAGGACCTGCGAGTTACCATTCAGGCGCTTGGTTGGCGTAATGATCGACGCTATCTGCCACTGCAGGATGACATCTCATCAGTAGCTTACTGGTACCAAACTTTACCAAGTGAGCACTTTCTCAAGTTGCCAAAAAGAGATTATTTGGAAATCATTTAAAAGTGAATTTTAGGCGCTTCTCTCCTCTTTAAAAGCGAAGTTGGTGTGTTCATTCAGAGACTGCTTTTGAACAAAGGGTATTTGTTCATCAAATATTAGTGCTGCTTAAAAATTTTGATCTGTGAAAAACTTACTAAAGGCAAAAATCCTGGGAAAAAACTTCTGAATCTATTTGTTGGCCTATTGATAGATATTGAATAATTTTCTTTAAAATTATTCAATATCTACAACTTAAGAATTTATGGTCTTTGTAGAGGAAAATAATTGATTTCCCAAAAGACTAAAAAATATCAATCTTAACAAGAGGTAAAATGACAAATAGTGAATTCTCACTTTTTGATCGACGTCCAAAACGAAAATTAGCAGCTATTCTTGCAGCTGATGTAGTTGGTTTCAGCAAAATGATGGGTGAAAATGAGGACCGTACTCTGAGAAATCTCAAGGCATGTCGTGAGATTACCGATGGAGCAATTAGGGAACATCATGGAAGAGTGTTTGGAACAGCGGGTGACTCTATTATTGCCGAATTTGCCAGTCCTGTTGATGCAATACTTGCAGCAGTCGAGTTTCAGAAAAATTTGCGTGATCGAAACTCAATAGTACCTGCTGAAGACCAAATGCAGTTTCGAGCTGGACTGAATCTTGGAGATGTGATTGTTGAGGGAGATAATCTATTTGGCGATGGGGTAAACGTTGCTGCCCGTCTTGAACCTCTTGCAAAACCTGGTGGGATTTGTATTTCGGGTAAGTTTTATGAAGAGGTACACCGCAAGCTCGAATTGATATTCGAAAATGTTGGTCCTAGAGAGGTGAAAAATATTGATAACCCAGTTCAAACTTACGATGTCATTCTCGATCAAGATGGAGAAACATCTTCGCTGAAAAAATCAGACAGTGTCAACGAAAACAGAAAAGCTGAAGCTAACTTTATCTTACAAAATCAGCAGCCTGAAAATTCTAAACCTAGAATCATGCTCTTCCCATTTAGAAATTTGAATAACCAAGAAGATAATGAATTCTTAGTTGATGGAATCGTCGACGACATAATTACAGAATTGTCAATGATTAATTCTATAGAGGTGATGTCTAGAGAAACAACATTTGATTTGAAGGAAAAACATTTTGAGATAAAGGATCTAAACGAAAAGTATAATTTAAGTTACTTCGTTACCGGAAGTATTAGATCTGCTGGAAAAAAAGTCCGAGTAAATGCTGAATTGACTGACACAACAGGACATGGATCATTGTGGTCTGCAAGATTTGATAAAGTAATAGATGATGTATTCGAGATTCAAGATGAACTAGTCAGGAAAATTTCTGACTCTGTCTTAAATGAAATTGAAGTAACTAGCTTGAATAGAGCTAAGCGAAAGCCTACGGAAGATCTCAATTCTTATGAGTTTTTACTAAGAGGGAAATTTCATAAAAAAAAGAAAAATAAGGAAGATCAAAATATTGCTGTTGAAATGTTTGCCAAAGCTATTGAATATGATCCTGAAAATGGGCGAGCTTATGCTGAGAAGTGCTGTACATTAGCTGGTGGTTTCGATGATGCAGATTTGTTCCAGCTTTCATATGAGGAAATTTGGGAAAACATCCACAAGCTTTTGCATCAAGCGTATGAACTAACAAACCAGGACTGGGATTGTCACCGGATGTTGTGCGGTGTGTATATGCATTTTGAAAAATATGAAGAAGCATTACAATATGGAAGAAAAGGTTTTGAATTAAATCCAAATAATCCTGGAATGTTACGCCACTACGGTATGGCTTTGGTATTCATGGGGAACTACGACCAAGGACTAAATATTTTAAGCAAGTCGATTGAACTTGATCCACTAGGTGAAAGTATAATAGATATTTTAGTATGGGCAAATTTTGCAGCTGGGAATTTTAAAGAATGCTTAGAATTTAAGCCTCTAAGGAAATACTTTACTCCCTGCACTTGGATATTGAGAATTGCTTGCTTGGGAGCACTTTTTCAGGATCAAGAGAGAAACGAAGAACTAAAGGCTTTCGTAGATCTTCACGGTATAGAAGAAATGAATAAACAATTAATTGATCTCAAGTTCAACAATGCTGAAATCGAAAATAATATTCGATCTACAGTAAATGGTAATGCAGCTTTTCAAGCTGAAATAGATAGTGATAAAGTTGGGGAGCTCATCCTCAGCTAGCTCATCTGATAGATTTCAATTTTCACAAAAATCATAAGCTTGAGCGCAAAGAGATAATTTCTCTACATTATATAAGCTAGGTTAGGAATTGTTAATTAATACCGGTTAATGTGTGTTATCAAATTTTTTCGCATCGCAAATAGCTCTTGTAATCTAAATGCTCCAAGCCTCGCTCCAAATAAAAGTTAAACCTTTTTTATTAAGTTTTTCAATAGTGTCATTAAGTGTTGAATTGATAATATTCAGTCAATGCTGAATTCCTTTTAGGAATTAACTCCAAAGTTTCTTTTCTGGATCGTTTTCACTCAACACCAAATATTTGTTCTCGCGATCTGTACGTCTGAATCTTACCAAGTCTCTCCTACGCAAAGAGTCGATAGAACTTTAAAATTTGTTGAATTAATTTATGGGTATGATATCGACATATTTTTTTAAAATTTAGTTGTTTTTCATAGTCCTGAGATTCAAAAATATTGCTCTACTAATAACTGTACCCAAATTGCTAATCTAATTTATAATTATTGATGAATTGTCATTTGATTGGACACATAAATCAATTGCCTTTAAAATCTCTAAATTATCCTGACTATCAGCATGAAAAGTGAACGGTGAATCAATATTTTTATGCCAGTCTCTCAAGAATTCATACCAAACATCAAGAGTGGAATTACTATCAAATTTTTGAATTACTTCAAAATCTTTACCAACTTCTGCAAAAGAAAGAATCCCTTGATTTATTGACATGTGTAACCCATCAAATTTTAATGTTCCTTTATTACCCTCAATCCGAATAGAATAATACGGAGATTGCGAAGAATAAGCTGCATGGTAATTACAGATAACATTATTTTTAAACTGGATCACTGCATCTATTACTGAATTAGATTTATAATTTGACCACGGTGGATTTGTCCCACAACAATAAACCGATGATACTTTGAAACCTTTGAGGAAAGAAGAAATGATGTCGAAATGATGACATGTCATTTCATAAAGTACAGGATGACAAAAGCTACTTAGATTACCAATTTCCCGGCGATTTTTGGAGTTATGAAAAATTATTGATTCAATCTTGCCAACCAATCCTTCACTAATTAACTGAGTAATATGTTGGATGTGTTCATGGTAGCGCATTTGGTGGGCCACAGTCAGTACCACATTTTTAAGTTTGGCTAATGAAACAATTTCACAACTTTTCTTGTATCTATCTGTTAGTGGCTTTGCTACTAAAATCTGACTAGTTTTGGGGAGGGAAATAAGTACGTGTTCGTAGTGGAGATGTGATGGAGTGTTAATCCATATAGAATCATAAGAAGAAGATGAAAGAGCTTCGTTGGTATTTGTGAATATAGAAAAAATATGATCCGGAAATTTATTTTTAATTTTTTCAATATTGCTTACATCTGGATCAACTATTGAAATATTTTTAAACCAAGGAAATTTCAGTGCTGACTTAAACATCGTTATAGTAACTGAACCGGCACCAATAACTAATATTTTCATAGATCCAGAAAAAATATTTTAGAAAATGTACTATTGGATTCAGAGGTTAATTGTGGATTGAAAGAGCTATAATTTTTGAAAAATATCGAAGATAACACTAAACTATATATTTTTAGTTTCTAATTGAAAGATTACTTTTATAATTTTACGTTTAGAGAAAATTATATTTTGAATTTATTACGGTTTCAGTCAATTAGAAGCCAGAACTTTTTTAAGTGTATGCTTAAGATAAAACCAAGTAATTAACGCTCCACTTGCTGTTGTCAGGAAAATCCCTGCCCAGATGCCGTTTAAGCCATAACCAAGTATTTCAGTGAGTATCCAAAAGAAGATGATGGGCGCAAGAATTAGCCTGTAAGCACTCAATATCATGCCAAACATTGGTTTCTTGAGACCCTGCAACACGGAAGTCCCCAAAAAAATAGTTGTGTATGATGTAAGCAATATCGCCTCTACCCAAAGTAGGGTCGGTCCCACAGCGATAATCTCTTCACTGTCAGTAAACAATCTTAGCAAAAATTCTGGAAAACATATCAGGATAATCCCTCCAAAAACTGTCAAAAGTAATGAATAATTGAAGCAAGTTTTCCAAGTCTGCTTAACCCTTTCAAAATTATTGGCGCCAAAGTTAAACCCAGTTAGAGATAATGCCGCAGTGTTCAAACCAATTGAGGGTAATAACATTATTTGGACAATTCTTGTTGCCACACCGTAGGCAGCAACAGAAGATTTACCGAAATCAGAAACAAAATACAGAATTACATAGAAATTTAGTGAAATAAACAACATACTCGTAATCGCAGGGAAACCCTGTTTAACGAGATCACTAATAGGTTTTAATCGAGGTGAAAATTCTTCTAAGATTAATTTTTTTCCTAAGTCAGATGAAAGTAGTTTTATCGATAGATATACGACTACCCCGAGTTCGATTAAAATTGTTGAAATCGCAATTCCTTCTAATCCCAAAGCAGGGAAAGGTCCCAATCCAAATAGAAATAGTGGATCAAGTACCACATTTGCAAAAAATCCACAGATCAGTGCGTTCCTGTAGGATTTTGTATCCCCCTGAGCATTGAGCCCACTATTAATTGAGAGTCCTAGTATGAATGTTCCGCTCCCATAGATTAGCCAATTCATGTAGTTGAGAGACAACTCTAAGTAATCTCCACTGGCACCCATTCCACGATATAAAAATGGTGTAACTACCAACCCGACAACTGAAACTACTACTGATACAATTAATGCCAATGTTAGCGCTTGAGCCATCAATCGACTGGCTTGATCATTATTATTTTCACCAAGCGCATTGGAAATGAGTGCATTCGTACCCTGGCCCAATCCAAAACCAATCGCTAACAGTCCGATGAATGGAACGAGTGAAAGAGAAAGCGCTGCAAGTGCTTCAGATGATAATTGGCCTGCCCAGAAAGTATCTACTACGTTGTACATAGTATTGAAAAACATGCCTACACTTGCGGGTACAGCAATTTGTCGGATTAGTTTTGGGATATGGTCGTTTCCTAAATCCATTGCTACTTTAAATTTTAATTATTCCTGCATTCATTGAATCTAGCGGATGGAACTTTTGATGGTTTTGTGTAGAGCCGTTTGGGCTTTGGCTAAAACAGTAGATGAAAAAATTTGTACACCCAATTCTGCTGAAAAAAACTATTTGTTCCATGAATTTAGTCAATTCAAATAGATGAAGGTATTTAGATGCGTAACTAGTTGGACCAGTCAGAATTGAGATGTGACCAATGGAGAAGATGGTTCGTTCATAGGCCTTAGGGGGCCTGAAAGTTTCCATTTCGCCTTTTGTGATGCTATTGAATCAGTTGCCCAAGCAGCAAATGGATTCCTCTGCAGAGGTTTGTTTCGTCAGGATGATCACGTTTTGATTTGTTGCAAGAGCTTCTAGGACCACCACTTTTTCACTCCAAAAGTAGCGGTCCTGGTGATCCGACCAGATGATATTTGCTCCAGAAACCCTTTCAGCTACAACCTCACTACCACGAGAGTTTCAAAGAGCAATTCCCTATCCAAATGAGGTGGTCAGCCTCATCTATGCCACCTCAGTCTGAGGTAAGGCTGAGCAGCAGATCCCCAAAAATCTGCTGGCAGAGTTGATGGAGACATTTGGGGTTTAACAAGAATTATGAGCCTGAGTGCTTACAAACTCGATCTATCAAGATCAGCTTCAAAAGATTCTAAGCTGATTGCAGAGGAGTTTTTACTGTTCGAAAATTAAGGAGGCTATGATCTGGAGTGACACGTCAAACCGCTCCACACAAGATCCCGAATCACGGTTAAGATGCCCTGGCTTAATGCAAACCAATGCGCATCGGTTTCCGTGAGCTTCGGATCAAGTCAGCTCAGATCTTTGATAGTTTGGGAGAGTTTCACCTGACTGGAATGATTGTCCTTCTGGTAGAGACAAAAGTGATGATGACTGACAGTATACCGCAGATCTATATGTATGCTGGATTTGTATTCCCCCTTGATGATCCTGTTATTTGAGCGTTTGAGGTTGGGTTTGGTCTGTATGATTCTCAATTTTCTCCCAATTGTTTTGGAATTGGGAGTGATGCATTAGACAGGATTGTCCCTGGATCTGATATCGAATTGGGTGGGAAGCATTGCCCTCGGGCTGGCAGTAGACGATACAATCCATTTTTCCCATAACTCTCAGCATTTCTTGCACGAAACAGTTGATCCCAAAGACGCCTTACACCATACACCCAACACAACTGGTAGGGGACTCCTCTTTACCAACCTAGTGCTCTACATTGGTTTCTTCAGCTACACGATTTCCGGAATGAACAACCTGTCCTTTTTGGATGGATCACCCGCTTGACGAACTTCTTTGCTTTTCTAGTGGATTTAGCGGTTGCAATGGCGTTGATGGGCCTGCACCATTCAAAAAAGCAGAAGAAACCAAACACAAAAAATTTAATTACTCAGCAATTTTATCATCAAATTATTAATTCCTAGCTAATTTTAAAAATAAAAAATTATTTCAGCATTTTAAAATTTAAATCGCTTGGCAGAAATATTGGAAAGTTAAATAGATTCGCAATTAATGAGACGCGCGTTTGGCTCTCATACTTTCTTCTCTTCTAAGTTATTTGTCATGCAAAAGTGGAAAAAATCGGTCGATCACAACATGGAGCGCTGGGGATACTTGGTTGCCCGTTTCCGTTGGTTGGTGATCGCTCTCTCCTTGCTGGTAGTCGGGGGCTTCGCCTCACAGATGCGCCACCTCTATTTCGATGCTTCCAATGAAGCCTTCTTCAAAGGCGATGATCCCATTCTCGTCAATTACAACTCCTTCCGTGATCAGTTTGGAAGAGATGACCTAATCCTGGTGGGAGTCGACGCTCCAGAGGTGTTCAACACCGGGTTCCTGAGAAAACTTCAGGCAATGCAAGATGATCTGGAGCGCGAAGTTCCCCATATTCGTGAAGTCAACAGTCTGCTCACTGTCAGATCCACTAGGGGTGCCGAAGAGGAGTTGATTGTTGGTGATCTGATCGAAGAGATTCCAGAAGATTTGCAAAAGCTGGCAGCACTTAAGGACTATGTACTCAGCAGTCCAACCTATCCAAATTGGGTGATCTCACCGGATGGCCAGTTGACCACGATCACACTGGAGCTGAATCCCTATGTGCTGCCAGAAAGCGGAGAAGAAGACCTACTTGGGGGCTTTGACGACACTGCGATGGATACTGACTTGATGGAAGGCTTTGATGAAGCAGCAGTTACTGATGGTTCTGATATGCAGGCAGTTACCTCCATCGAAGAGAATGAAGCAATCTTGGCCACAAAGGCTGTGATGGAACGCTACGAGGGAGAAGGCTTTCGTACTTTCATTTCTGGAGGTCCAGTCTATGGCTCTTCCATCCAGGATTCGATGCAGTCGAATCTACCCAAGTTTTCGGGAATTTCGATTGGCCTGATGTTCCTGCTGTTGCTGATCCTATTTCGTCGAATTTCAGGAGTCCTACTGCCAATACTTTTGGTAGTACTGAGCATGGTGGTTACTCTTGGATTCATGGGAGCCTTCGGTCGTCCCTTCACAGTCATTAACCAGATCCTGCCGTCCTTCATTTTGGCGATTGGAGTTGCGGATGCGGTGCACGTACTGACGATCTTCTACCGGCACCGGATGGCCGGTAATTCCAAGGGTGATTCAGTCGCATACGCCCTTAGCCATTCGGGGTTAGCAATTATGATGACGAGTTTCACCACTGCTGGAGGTTTGTGGTCATTTGCCAATGCGGCCTCTGCGCCGATTGCTGATTTGGGCATCTATGGAGGACTAGGGGTCCTGGCGGCAATGGCACTTACACTGACGTTGTTGCCTGCAATTTTGGCGGTACTGCCCGGGGGCCCTCAACCACTCTTTGGTCGTAAAGAACTAGATCAGGCTGAACACGCTCCTTCCTTGGCCGATCGTATACTGAGTAGTTGTGGAAAACTAGCGGTTAACCAGCCCAAACAGGTAATGATCGGTTGCGGCGTGGTGGTGATGATTGCTGTAGTAGGCGTTGCTCAATTGAGACCCTCCAACTGGCCGCTGCGCTGGTTTCCTGAAAATGCTGAATTCCGACAACATACACAGATCATTGATTCTCGCATGGGTGGCTCTTCGAACATCGAGGTGCTGCTCAATACAGGAAAGTCCGGTGGGCTCTACGAACCAGATTTCATGAATCGTCTTGACCAGTTGAACACAGTAGCTACTGAAGAGTTGCAGTTTCCCAAAGGAGAAGTCGTCGGCAAGGCACAGTCGGTTCTAGATGTGTTGAAAGAGTCCAACCGTGCATTGAACGAAAACCGAGCTGAGTTTTATGCTGTTCCTCAGGCTAGGGACCTGATTGCCCAGGAGATGTTTCTCTTCTCCAACAGTGGTTCAGATGATTTGGAGAAGTTGACTGATGTCGGTTTCAGTATGGCCCGACTGAGTCTCTACATTCCGAATCTGGATGCTATTGATTCGATTGTTTTTACAGAACAACTCGAGGAGAAAATTCAAAGTATCTTCGGTAATACGATTGAGTATTCGATCACAGGGATCGCCCAGCTCTGGGCAGGAACCATGACCAACGTGCTCAACAGCATGCGGAACAGCTACATCATTGCCCTGATCCTGATTACTGGACTGATGGTTGTCTTTCTGGGGAGTTGGAAAGTCGGCTTACTCAGTATGATTCCGAATCTAACTCCCATCCTGATCACCTTGGGCTTGATGGGCTTTCTCGACCTACCGCTTGATCCCTTCACAATCCTGATTGGCAGTATTGGTATCGGGTTGGTTGTGGATGACACCGTGCACTTCTTGAGTGTCTTTCAACGATACTTTGATCGCTATGGAGACGCAGCCCGGGCCATTCAGGAAACTTTGATGACGACCGGGAAAGCCTTGCTCTTCACCACGTTGATTCTCGTCGGTGGCTTTGCTTCCTACATGGCTGCAGACTTCGTCAATATCTTTGCCTTCGGTATGCTGTTGGTGGTCTGTATTGGCTCAGCCTTGATTCTGGATGTTCTTGCAGCACCAGCTTTAATGATGTTGGTCTACGGTAAGCAGCCTTCTGTGGAACAGACACGTGTCTACCCAAAAGATAGCGAATTTGCGGAACTGAACTGATTGTCTCCAAGCTGTTTTCTTCTCCATAAACTTTTAGAGAAGCAGTTGTTTCTGGAAAAGGTCTTTGAATCTATTTAATCAATAGAAAGGTTATGATGAACAAGTGGATAAGTCTGGTTTTGGGAGCTTTCTTGTTAGGAGCTAGTCCCAGCGCCTGGGCCCTGACGGCGGATGAAATCATGCAACGAGTCAATGATCGTGAAGATGGTGACAACATCGTCATGGAAATGCAGATGGTGCTGATCAACAAGAACAATGAGCAGCGCGTGCGACGCATGCAGCAATATCGGCAAGACAAGGGGGAGGACTCCCAGAGTGTGATCTTTTTTGAAGAGCCGGCCGATGTCCGCAACACAGGCTTTCTGACTTACGATTACGATGACGATAGTAAGGACGACGACCAGTGGATGTATCTCCCTGCGCTCCGTAAACCAAGCGGATCGCAGCCAGTGACAAAAGTGGTTCCTTCATGGGGTCAGATTTCAATTACTCAGATCTGACTTCCTACAATCTCAGTGATTACAGCTACAAGTTGCTCAAGGAGAACCACAAGGTCGATGGTTCCGATGCCTGGGTGATCTATTCCGAACCCAAAAACGACGATGTCAAGGAAGAGACTGGTTACACTAAGAGCGTGATCTGGGTACGTAAAGACAACTATGTGGTTGTTCGGGCCAAGAACTGGGTTCACAAGAGTCCAGATATCAAGTTCTTTGAGTTCAAGGATCTCCAACAGATCGAAGGAGTCTGGTTTCCCTCCGAGATCAAGGCCCAGCGACGTTTCGGCAAAGAGGTCGTGCATCAGACCATTCTACGACAGCAGAACATCCGGCTGAATCAGAATTTGGAGGAATCTCTCTTCAGTCAGCGTAGGTTGGAGCAGGGGCTTTGACGACATTCCAGAAGAGGATCTTTTGTCTTGGTTTGCTTCTCTCGGTTGGAACTGCTTTTGCCCAAGAAGAATCAGTAGACGACTTGGTCGAAGGTTTTGAGAAATCCCCCAGTGATCATGAAGAATCAGTAGATGACTTGCTGGGTGATTTCGAAGAGCCAGAAGTTTCTACGAATGAACTGTTGGGTGGCCTCGAAGAGCCTGTTGAAACTCCTGATGTTGTAGATGACTTGCTTGATGGTTTTGAGGAGAGTTCGTCAATCATTACTGAATCAGATAGACTATCTTTGCCAACGGGTCTGGCAGGATCGACAGGAATCAACATCGCTTACGCCTATGCTCAATCAGATCCTAATCCTGATAAACCAGACTATCGAGGGTTAAGAAAACTCCGCTTGTATTTGCAGTTGGATTACCAATACGATCTTACGCCTAGCATCCGTTTTTTTGTAGATGGCAAGGCATTTAGAGATCTTGCCTACCAGTTTCTGGATCGAGAAGAATATTCAGAGGAGTACCTGAAAGCGTATGAACAAGAGACTGAACTTCGGGAAACCTTCCTGTCAACTTCCCTGGGCCCTAACATTGATGTAAAGTTTGGGCGTCAGATCAAAGTCTGGGGAAAGGCAGACTTGCTAAGCGTGGTCGATGTGTTGAATCCAACCGACAATCGTGAACCTGGACTGATTGATATCGACGACAGCCGCCTGCCTGTCACAATGACCCAAATTGATTACTACACAGGGGCCTGGAATCTGAACCTAGTTTTGATTCATGAAATCCGTTTTGGCAAATCCCCTGAATTTGGTAGTGAATTTTATTTTGCGGATGCTGAAAGTTCCCCTGAGGAAATACCAACGGAGACTGAATACGGTGCAGCCCTGAATGGTCATTTCACAGGTTGGGACCTTTCCTTCTATGCGGCCAGTGTCTACAACGATCAAGGCCGGGCGGATGGCAGCTTCCAACCGTCGCTGGGAGTTTTTCCAGACAGAGTGATACACGACCGATTACAGCTCTTAGGGACTGCCTTCAGCACCGTTACGGGCAGTTGGATCGTGCGAGGGGAAATTGCGGATGTTCAAGGACTGCGGTTTACCAATTTTTCGAAGACCTTCTCACGGCAGGATCATGTGTTTGGGGTAGAATACTCAGGTATTTCAGATGGTGCCTTGAGTTTCGAATTGGCTTGGGAATGGATTCGTGAGTTTGAAACTACACTGGAAGAAGCGCCGAATGAGCAGGAGCAAAGCACTGTTACGACGGCCATTCGCTTTCAGCAGGATTTTCTTAACCAGACTTTATCCTTCAACGTGATTGCCTTTCAGTTTGGTGAGTTTGGTTCATCCGGTTCATCTCAGCGAATTGGATTAGATTATGATTGGGCCGATGGTTTGAATGTTGGTGGAGGCATTTTGCTCTATCACGAAGGGGATACGTCCTACTCAAAACGTATCGCAAATAACGATCGTCTCTTCGCAGGTCTTAAGTACTCATTTTAAATTCTACTATATTATTTGCCGATAAAATTTCTAGTTTGTTAAAGTCGTTTAAACTCTCTCAGAAATTTGCTTGATGAATGAACCAGGCCCTAGATTCTTTGAAATCTTTTTTGAGTTTTTTGAGTCTCTTCCCCGACAGGGTCACGGGAATCTGATGTCTGCTTGAAAGGCTTTGTGTTTCTGTGAAGATCTCGCAGATGTGCCAGAGATTCTTGATTTGGGTTGTGGAACAGGAAGTCAAACCTTACAGCTGGCTGAGCTAACTCAAGGATCGATCATCGCAGTCGACAACGATGCTGCAAGCATTGAAAAGCTAAACCAAAAGCTCGCCCAGCTCAGTCTAACGGATCCCATTTGGGGCCAAATTGGTGACATGGCGGAGCTTATTGTAACGCGATCAAGTTTTGATATGATCTGGTCAGAAGGTGCGCTTTACAACGTTGGCATTCAGCGGGCGCTTTCAATTTGTAAAGGCCTACTACGTAAAGGCGGCTATTTAGTATTTACAGATGCGGTCTAGTGTAAACCTAACCCACCATTAGAAATCAAATCTAATTTTGAGAGTGACTACCCGACAATGGGCTCAGTTGCGGATGTAGTCGCTTTGATCCAGAGCAGTCTTTAAGTCAGGATCCCTTCCCTTTGCCTCCAGGAGCCTGGTAGAATGACTGCTAAACCTCGATGGAAGAGATCATCGAAGAATCTCTCAGCAAATATGTGGATGATCCAGAAGCTTTTGAAATCCTGAAGCGACTTGCCTTGGAGCTCGCTGCACATCGAAAAAATTCAGATTACTATAATTATGAATTTTGTAGCTCAGTTATCTTAATCACCATCTAAAAAGTTTGCATCTTGGAAAAAGAAGATAATGAAGCCCACTCATGTAAATCGAGCTTTGCCTACTTCTCCACTAAGAATTTTTCAGCAGAAGACCCATCCTCCAACTTGCTTTCATATTCCTCCTGCAACTGTCGCAATTCCAGAATCACTGCTCTGATGTCGGAAGAGTTTAGTACATTTACTTCGATATTCTGACCCTGATGAGAGAGGCGCTGGCGACGATTCCGATGCGCTTCAGAGTGAAAATCTTGGACTTGGTAGACTTTGATTGGTCGACTGAAGCCTTTCGGGGTAATTTCATCGAAAGGTAAAAACTCAACATCTCCATCCAACAAACGCATCGTGGGCTCTGCAACCAAGATCTCGTTATTTGATGCAATGCTCTGAAGACGAGCTGCCAGGTTGACAGGGCTCCCTAGGGCTGTGTAATCCAATCGTTGGTCTGACCCAAAGTTTCCGACTGTGCAATAACCTGTCGCAATTCCCATCCTAACATTTAATCCTTCAGGAGCTCCCAGTCGATTCCAATATTTACTCAATTCATTCACACGCTGCCGCATTCGCACAGCCATTTCTACACATTTCATGGCATCTTCAGTTTCCCCATCAGAATTTGGATCACCAAAAAACACCATTACAGCGTCTCCGATGAACTTGTCAATTGTACCCCCACACTCTATGGCAATGGTGGTCATTTCCGAGAGATAGTTGTTAATGATTCGGGCCAATTTTTCTGGTTCTAATGTGTCAGAAAGATCTGTAAAGCGAGCAATATCAGAAAAGAAGACTGTCAGATTTTTGCGTTGATGTGTTCCTAAGTCGCTGTGTGTGTTTGAAAAAATACTCTCATAAATTTGTGGGGATAGGTATTTTGCAAGTCGATTTGCTAGCATCTCCAACTGTTTACTTTTTTCTTCAATAACGCCTTGATCTCGCATTCTTTGTTCGAGCAAGTCTTCTTTCTCTTTACGAAGTTGCATCTCGATTGTGCGGTCTACAAACTGACCTTGTACCCCATTCAAGTAGGAAAAACTTTCATCGTGTGTCTGTGCAGATAGTAACGAATAAACCCGGGTTTGTCCTTCGATCTCAATTTCAATTTGGGGAATCAGAATAGAGCCATTTTCATTTAGTCCTGTCACAAACTCATCAATTTGCCTGCTAGGCAATCCGAGTTGTTCCAACACATCAGGGAAGTAAGCATTCGAGACATTGCCCAGGATGGGAAAGAATTTTTTGAAGTTTTTATTTACTCGCCGGATTTCCAAATCCCTGTTGGCAAAATAAGCAGCTGTGATCGCGTTTCTGAAGTTGAAGAAACTCAGCTCGATAATATTGTTTTGGTTAAATAATTCTTCTAAGTTCATGGTTTTTCTACTTTGCAGAAACTTCTTCATCAGGCTGGTTGGCTGTAGAATTTTTTCTTCTACTAAGTTTGCCAGTAATCGCTCCCCAGGTAGTCACACAATAAGGAGTGCAGTAGGTTAAAATGATTTTCCAAAATACTGGCCACTCACCATGCAAGAGGATGTTGTCACCATGATTGATTGTTGTCAAAATAGTGCCGATAACTAGCGCGGTCAAAAAGGCTTTCTTCGGGGTTCCATGGCCAAATGCCAGCTCCAGTAAATCATATTCAGTTCCACAGTGTCTGAGTGAAATATGCATTGAATTGCCTTGTAGCACTGATTTCCATTGTTTTGACTAGCCAGCACAGTTGGATCAATCAAACCTAGCACCTGAAGTCCATGTTGGAAGTATGGACCACTTGGGACGAATTTCTCCCCATGCACTTCACGACAGCAGCATCGTGCTACTTCTTTAATATTCGATTGAAGGGTTGCTTACGTGTTTCCACCTCTAAAGCCATTGTTGATTGCAGTATTGGTCTTGAAAAGTTCAAGAGGCCCAGGTTGTAGCGTGATTTAGCTCAATTCTTTAAAATTGATCTAACCCGCCCATTCGTTTTACTCGATCTTGTGGGGATATGATTTCAGAAATCTTAGCCCCAAAATTTTCTTTACTAACGACCAATTCACCACGGGCTACTAACTTACCGTTCACAAAGATATCAAGATCTTCGCCGACGAAACGGTGGAGTTCAACAATAGATCCTTGCCCAAGAGAAATCAGATCTTTAATATCCATTCTGGTTCGTCCAACCTCAAAAGTCACCTTGAGAGGCATTTCCATCAGAAAGTCTACATTCACATTAGGTGTTGGAGATTCTTCTTCTTGAGAAGACAGATTTACATCAATAATGTCGGGAGAGTTGATGTTTTCCTGCAGAGAATTCTCGAAGTTATTACCATCAGCAGGATTTCCTTGCAGTGTTTCTTGTTCAATATTTGATTTCTGGTCTTCTACCCCTACATTTCCTGACGAATTTTTCTTCAATGAAGAGAGGTTCTCTTCGGTAGAATCTACATTTTCAAGTGAGGGATCTTCGTGCCTTTCATCTTGCGATGTGACAGCTTGTGTCAACTCTTGTTCAATATTTGATTTCTGGTCTTCTACCCCTAAACTTTCTGATTGTAGAGAGGGAGGCTTTTCAGTTTTTTCATCGTCAGTAACTTGATAAGGTTGTGTCTCCAGAGTCTCAATTGCTTGTCTATTTCCTGAGTTTTGGCGGAGTCTCTCTAGATGATCGGATTCAGGAATATTTTGGAAAGCCAGGCTTTTTTGAAAATCGGTTCTTTGAAAGTATTCATCAATGTGACTAACAAGTTCGGACCTCACTTTGTTGTTGAGTTGTTCAAGCAGGTCAGCGGCAACTTTGCTTGCTGTTGATTCTCTCTCGCTCATCGTAGGACTTCGAGCAGAATGTAGTGCTGATGGTGGGTTTTGGTCAGAGGATATTCTCTAAAAATATCTTGAGTGGCTTTTCTGTGACAATTTTTTGAATACAAGCAGCAGGTTTGTTGTCTAGGGTTCAATTCTATGCACCAATAGATCAATCCAGCGCATTACCTGAAGTCCATCTGCATATCGTGCGCCCTTCGGGATTTCTTCCTCACCCCTAACCACTCGGCAGAAACAACGCAACTCTTCAGTCAACATTCCAGTGAAGGGTTGTGAACGTGTCTGCATTTCTAAGGTCATCGGTGGATGGTAACCCTGATCCCAAATTTCAAAGGGACGAGGATTTGGAGAGATCCGCCCCATCCATCCGGTTCCATAGATTTCCATTCGATCAAAGCCCTCATGTGACATGGAATCAGGAGTCAGAAATCCAGCCGCAAAGGTAGCAATTTGACCGCTACTCCAACTGAGTTGAGCGAGTGCAAGGTCCATCACCCCAGCTGAGTTTCGATGCTGCTGGGTTTGAAATTTCTGGGGTTCCTCCGCATTCACTAACGATTGCACACAGTAAAGGTCGTGCACCATCGTTAGGAAGTAGGGATTTTCATTGGGATAGTGAGAGGCGTTGGAGGTGGGCCGCATCCGATAACATGATGCGTAGTCAAAGCCACCACGTTGCTGGCACTGGTACTGAAGCTCTCGGAACTCACTGTTGAAGAGCAGGATATGCCCCAGCATCAACCTCCCAAGTCGTGAAGCATTCAAGGCTTGTAAGGTCTCTGCTTCGGCAAGGCTGGGGGCAATAGGTTTTTCCAGCAAAACAAAAACATCGGCTTGCAGCAACTGCTGGGCAAGACAAACGTGCGAAGCGGTTGAGGATGCAACAATCCAAGCGTCTACAGATGTACTGTCGAGTGCAGAGATCAGGTCTGAAAATTGGGGAATTTCGTGGAGAGACGCAGGGAGTTGGGAGAGCGCGTAAGGAGAAGATTCAACGATCGCACAAAGTTGTGCTTCACTCAGACTGTTGACGGTCAGCGCATGAAGCGTCCCGAAGTACCCAGCACCTAGGACACCAATTCGGACGGGAGGCATCGTCATACAGAACCCCTCAAGATTTGTTCAGGTTTTCAGGGCTCCTTCCATTAGACCCTTGAAAAAGAGTTTCTGGGCCATAGCAAAGGCAATGATCCCAGGAAGGACAACGATCACATAGACCGCAGCAATCCGTGGCCAAGCCCATTGCCCCATCCCTCCTTGGGCCGAGGCTAGCACTACCGGCATAGTACGAACTTCCTGATCATTGGTCAGTGTTGCAGCGAGCAGGTACTCTCCCCAAGCAGTCACAAAGTTGACGATGATGATTACGACCAGCCCGTTCTTAGCCAGTGGGATCCCAATCAGCCAGAGAGTTCTCCAGGGGCCGGCTCCATCCATTCTGGCTGAATCAATCAACTCTCCAGGAATTAGCTGAAAGATGCTGCGCATGATCAGCACGCTCACTGCCAGATTCAGAGTGATGTAAGGCAGAATCAGTCCGTTGGTGCTGTTGATGAGGCTTAAGTAATCCTGAATTTCATAGACAGAAATGATTGAAACCACCCGAGTTGGAAAATATAGCGAGAGGACCAGAACTGTTACCAGAAAAAGGCTCCCCTTAGGCTTCAGGTGAACAATTGCATAACCGGCGAGAACGGCGCAGATGCAGGTGATTAGCACTGTTGCCGAGGTCACATAGATGCTGTTGAACAGGTTTTGTGGGAGAGTGTCGATCTTTTCAAAAACGTAGGCGTAGTGGTTGAAATCAAACTTGCGCGGCCAGAGATTTCCACGCATCGAATCGGGCATGGACTTGATCGATAGCAGCAGCACCCAAGCCAGTGGCAGCAGGATCGTCAACATAAAAAACACGATCAACGAGTGCCGGATAATATTGGTGAGGGGAAAGTCTTTTTTCATGAGTTGCCTGGAGGTCTCGTTGTTTTGCCAGCATCAATCACGTGAGCGGAATATGTAAATCAGCCAAGTGACGAAGACCATCATCACAAGTGAGCCAACCATCCCGATGGCCGCAGCGAGTCCCTGTCGCCAGAGCCCAGTTTTAAAAGCTTGGTCGTACATGAAGATCGTCCAGGTGTACGTTGGTGATTCACGGTTGAAGCCTCCAAAAATCAAGTATTCGTCAATCACTCCCATCGAAGTACCAAAGCGCAGGATCACCAAGATCAGCATGATTGGTTGCAGGCGCGGCAGTATGATGTGCCAGAAGACCTGCCATTCATTGGCACCATCAATTCGAGCTGCCTCTGGTAGGTCCTTGGGAATAGCAGCAAGCCCTGCGAGAAAAAAGACACTGTGATAGCCCAGACCCCACCAGACTTCCATGATCGCCACTGAGGGTAGTGTCAGGTCAGTTCCTCCCAACCACTGTGGGGCGTTGCGGTAGGTGAACCAGCCAGTTACTTCAATCAGGAAATGGTTGATAGGCCCAATCTGGTAGTTGTACATCCACTTCCAGAGCACAAAGACCAGTGTGCTTGGAATCACCGCCGGAATCAGCAGAATAACTCGGTAGATTGTGGCCAGTCGCTGGTTCTGAACCCCATGAATCAGAACTGCAAGCAGAAGGGGGACGATGATGGTTCCTGGTAGGAACATCGAGGTGAAATATGCAGCTCGTCCGAGACTGTCCCACATCAGTGGGTCGCTCAGCGCCTCAACATAGTTGTCGAAGCCAACCCAATTGGCCGGGTCGTTTGTCAAGTACTTGTAGTCGGTAAAGCTGATCCAAATGACCCGGACAATTGGGTAGACCTGGTACCACACGAAGAAGAGAACAGTTGGTAGCAGAAAAGCCCAGTTGTTGTGCTCAAAAAGCCAAGATTTTCGTGTGGAGCCATTGATGGCAAGATTCCCGGTAGTCACTTTCGCTTTATCCCCCCGTGTTGGCAACCAGAGCAGTGTTGCCCAGAGGACGTCTCAGAACATCCTCCGGGCAAGCGGTTTGGCGCAGGCTTAGCCCCGCTTCATCTCAGCTTGAAGGGCATCGACCACGTTCTGCATGGCCACTCTTGGATTCTTCTCCTCACCCTTGAGGTAAGATTCCCAAATTGGTTTGCCAATTTGAAACTGCTGGAGACCAAATAGGTGATTGGTGATCGCCTTGGCTTGGTCCAACTGTCCGCGGACGAGGTCTACAAAGTCTGGTAGCCAATCTGGTCTGCTTGATTTCCAGCCGGCATAGAGAGACTTGTAGGGCGGTAGCTGTCCTGGGTGCGCAGTTTCTGTTCCAGCAATTGAATCCTTCCAGATTTGTTGGTCGTAGGTCAGTGCCTTGACGTATTCTGCAGCTTTTTCCTTATTCTGACCATGCTTAAAGAGGGCAGCTCCGGTGGTCCAGAAGACCGTGGAGCCCTCCCCACCAGCGAATCTTGGCAGCGGCCCCATTCTTAGGTCGCTTGGGTTGTCCCAGTACTGTGCCATCCTCAATGGAGCGTTGAAATACTTATTGTAGTATCCAACTCGCTGGGCAGCAAAAGCAACCTCATCAGGAGTTCCGTTCACTCCCCCATCACTGGTGCCTGCTAGCATAATGTCCGGATGGGATTTGCTCATGATGTTTTTCATCAGCATTAGCGCTTCAATAGCCGCATCTCCGGTGAAGTCAAAGAGACCCTCGGAGGTGTACACATCACTTGTCAAACTGTGTGTGAAAGGAGCTAGAGAGCGCCAACCATTTGCGTCAAAAGTAGCGCCAAACGGAGCTGCACCACTCTCGATAACCTGATCTGCTCTAGAGAGATAGTCCTGCCAGGTTGCCGGTGCACCGTCAGGTAGTCCGGCTTCTTTGACAATTCCTGCATGCCAGCCAGTTCCAATCACGTCTAGAAGGAAGGGCCAGCCATACATCTTGCCGTTGATTGTACACTCCTCACGAATCGAGGGGATGATGTCATCAATCACATCCTTCGGGATGTAATTGTCCCAAGGCTCAATCACATCCGCCTCAATCATTGCCGTCATTTCTACAAATGGGGTCTGCCCTACATAGACGTCCCACGTACTATCTTTCTTCTTAGCTTCAGCTACGAAACGCTCAATCCCAAAGCCCTCGACAGGAGCGATCTGGTAGTTGACGTCGGGGAAGCGGGAATTAACCTTTGGAATTCCAGGATGAAGATCCTCAATCCACTGATAGAAAGTGGGGGTAAGGGGGCGCTGTGCGTGGGCGAAGTTGCCAAAATTGGAGATCACGCCAACACCAGCCAGTCCTAGTCCGGCGGTTAGTGTCTTGGAAATGAATTCACGACGGTCTATCTTTCGATTCAGCAAATCCTGGCGAAGTTGCTGCTGATAGATCAATTCTTTCTCTTTTCGCATGAGTTAACTCGTTAGTTGTTCAGGAAGATCAATCTAATCCAAAAACTTGATGTGATTGACGTTATTTGTATGGATTGTCAAGGTTGTTTTTGTAACAAATCACGCTGTGTTTGTTTGCCAAAATGATTGGATAACAAATATTTTCAATTTTTTAAGGATGCTGTTTGGGCTGCGTAGATCCTTTTTCGAACAAGGTCAGAGATCTACTTCCACTTGACCTGACTGCTGTCCTGTCCTAGATTCGGCGAACCTCAATGAATCCAACCTGGTTGGCATTAGTCACTGTGATTTGGGTTCGTCAACACTACCTCTAAACGATCTATGGAGTTTTTGATGACTAAGCAATGTTTTGGTACGTCTCACGTTCCCCTCTCCCCTGCTGTTCGTGCAGGAGATTTTGTTTATGTTTCTGGACAAGTTCCAGTTGGTGCTGATGGTAAGGTGGTTAACGGAGGCATCGCCGAGCAGACCGAGCAAGTGCTAGAGAACATCAAGTCTGTGCTCGCCCTGGCAGGTTGCACTATGGAAGACGTAATCAAGACGCATGTCTATGTGCAGGATGCCCGGGACTTCGGTGGTTTCAACGCGGTCTATGCAGGCTACTTCCCCAAGGATCCACCAGCCCGGACAACGGCGGAAGCTCGCTTGATGATCGACATCAAGGTCGAGATTGAAGCCATCGCCTATAAGCCACTCTAA
>JACLAC010020043.1_pt1 | contig 23899 bp, 12 predicted proteins | sample 8027881 | NCBI WGS metagenome assembly JACLAC01 (sample SAMN15725517, study PRJNA655200) | protist metagenome | isolation source: fluorescence activated cell sorting (FACS) single amplified genomes of... | place: Spain: Blaines Bay Microbial Observatory, Mediterranean Sea | collected 2016-01-19 | reverse complement strand
TGCCAGTAAAGTAAATGTGAGATTTAAAACTCTTATATCTTACTTACATTCGGCCGGACACTTGGGGCGTCAAACTCGAACTGAAGTGTGGTGGCTTGCCTAAGCTTCTTGCCCAACACTACTTCGCTGGGACCTGTATCTTGAGATCCACCAGACCCCCCGCTTGCTCCGATCACAGGAACAGGAACGGTGATGGAGTATTTTTCACTGCTATGAGTAAAGTCCCATCTCATTATTTTGTTCTTCTTCCCAGGATCTACTTTCATTGCATATTTTGACATGTCCGTGGCCAGGGCCAAGTTCACCAGCGGTTTTCGCGACGTAGAAGACGTTTCCAAAGACAGTCCTTCACAAGATAACTTTTGTTTAAACGATTGTGCTATTGGGTGGGCATCTCGCGGCAAATGGTTCAACCATATATTGACAAGCAAAGACACACGTTTCTTATTAGTGTTAGAAGCTTCCTTTGATGCGCCATTTTTCAAGTGTATCATTTCTGGAACGGCCGCATGCAAAAATCTCCCGTCAAAAACAATATGCTTGCCATGCTCTGGCCAGCTTAAAAGAGCTTTGTCCCCGCATGGGCCCGAAACGTCTTCGTGGTACATTGGGGGCGCCACTTTTTGCAAAATTAGCGTCGGCGCTGCTTCTACCTCCCCCAAGTAAGTGACCGTGGCAAGGTGAGGAAAAATGCTGACACCGTGTTCTTCCATTCCATAATCTTTGTCCCAGTGAAATCCAACCCCACCGTCCTCTGCATCCACCACCAACGACCACCACTCCGCACCACTGCGTTTAGGGTCATAGGTCATATTTTCTGTATGACAACGAAAAATATCCAATACCAACCTCTCTATGTTCGTGGTTGGCAGAGAGTTTGCTGGCACAAAGAAGGTTTCGCCATCACTATAGTCAGCACTTTCGTTCACTTCTCTGGCGGTGAAAGATACTTTGCAATCTTCGATCAAGGCTGATATGCTTGTTTTACTCCACTGTGATTCTGATTGAAAGATGCTATTGTAGCACTGAAAATTGTAATTAATTTCACCATATGCTCCGGCTATCCTACCATGTTGGTCCAAAGCCAACGCTGGCGCCTCTTCGGAAGACTCCGAAGAAGATGTGTCGCTCCCCGAAGAAGAACCCGAAAGGTTCGTTTTATTCACTTCCTCTTCTCGCCTACGTTTCATCTTTACGATTTTGCAGCATACGAATGCATAAAGATAAACTTATAAAATGTTAATTCCTCTCAAGAACATTTTCTTCTCACTATATTTCTCGAGTTGATTCCATAGACTATGGTTTATCTCTCAGTCGTCACTAACGGAGGTATGAGGTACGACGGACTGAGTGGTGGAGTCGTCGAGAAACGAGAAACTCAGCAGAAGCGAAAAGGGGGTGTTATGGCTAGGGTTATTTTAAATTAAAATCGTCTCCTTTTGTGTTTGGCATTGCAGTTGGTCTGCAGACGTGTTGTGTGTTTTCTTTTAATACAGTAGTCGTCAGTTCTAATAATATTTTACAGGTAAATACTACTTGGTGGGTCAACAGTAATTGTATCCAAAAAAAACCACCACCATCCCGTCACGGGGTATTAATACAACGGAGGAGTTGAATAAGAATGTTATTGTCACTGTTCTGCACGATAAGATACAAAAGATATAACAACTTCCCCCAAGGCCACTGAAAATTCACAACCAATAATTACTTTGAAAACACCACAAATAGTTGCAGTGGAAGCAAAGGTGACACCGCCTTAACATGGAGAAGCAAATTCACGATAATGTGCAACGACTCCAGCTCGCTCTGGAGAACGCGGACGCTTTGCAGGAAAGAATAACCTCCTCCCCCGTATCCAAACGACCAAAACGGGCGAGACAAACCACTACATTTACCGTTACCGACGAACTGCACGGTGATGTCAGGTTCAAAGTTTTTCTTGAGCTATATTTTGCAGTTAAAAACTCCCAGACCGACCAAGAGGCAAAAGCCGAGTGCAGATTTCTCATTGAGAGGGCGGAGAGAAACAATGAGGAAATTTACAACCCCGTACTCTTTAGAGAAAGCTACAACAAGTTTGAATATCCATTGCACATGGTATGTTCAAAGGGTTTTTTAGAAACCCTGAAATCATGTTTCGTGCCTAAAATGAAGAAATCAAGTGATTGCAAGAACCCACCGTGGCAAGGCTTGATCAAGCTGGTCGACGAACACGGACAGGGCCCTCTCTTTTATTTATTCGGCCGGGAAAACGACGACAACGACGAGTTTTTCATGGAAAGGAGATGTGAAATGATGAACGAACTGATTTCCTGCGGTGCTGCGTTGAGTTCCAAGAATAAGAAAGGAAAAAATATTTTTCACTATCTTTCTGAGCGTGGCAAACACAACCAAATCGAGAATATAATCAGAAGCGTTGCCGGGCGTTTCACGTTACTAAAGAAAGGCAGAAAGTCGATCAGGCAACAAGAAAAAGAGAGTTTGGTTGACCGAATCAAGGCAGTAGGAAATTTAATTCACTGCGATGGGATTGTAGACAAAAACGGGAATATGGTCGGAAAAGATGGGAAAGAGAAGCCTGGCATATGGAAAGGATTTGGTACTGATTGTCAGATCTACTTTTTCAGGAGCGACGCTGGGGATGAGTGCAAGCGCCCTTGGCGGGCGTGGAAATGCAATATTTTGTGCTCCAGCAACAATGTGGCAGTAATAGGGGGGACTCAGCGAGTCCTAAACGTAATAGGGGGGACTCAGCGAGTCCTAAGCGGAACGGGGCAAGGGAAACGCGTCAGCAAACGCTTTAGTCTTAAGCACGGCATGACTTTAGCATCAAAACTACTAGGACCAAATAATAATAATCTGTTAGAGTTCGAATTTATCAATGCAGACAGTGATGAAACGATTGACCCAAAAAAAAACATACAATTGCTGTTTAAGAATCGGTACCGTGAAAAGATTAAGGAAGAACTAGTGGATAAGGGGGCATCGGTTCAGCACTTTCTCAAAGTATTGAAACTTCGGGATATCATAGTTTTGTATTATGAGTGCCAGCGCACGAGACTATTCGATTTTCACAAGTACATGAAAACAAAGGAGAACTTGAAAACAAATGACTTTTTCCTTTTTCACTCTTTTAGAATATATGTTGCACACGTTGAAATGGCGTACAGGATGCAGCAGAGAGACGGTAAGAAAAATGTAATTACCGGGGTACTTGCGGATATCATATTTCACAACGTTCTAGGTGCTAAACATGATCACAACCATGAAAGCTTTTTCTCCACCTCCCTTTTGTTGGAGGCTAAAAACTCTGCTTCCGACGCGAGCGAGAGCCTCGTGAAGAAGGACATCACTGGGTACTATACGGTGCGCGAACTCCGAAAAATAAATGAAAAAACAAAATTGGTAGTTGAATATCTCAAGCAACATTTTCATCAAAACGGAGACAGACTTCGGACCACACAGACAAGGCTTGATAACGTAATGTTGGAGCTTACCTTGTCGGATATCAATGAGGAGATACGCGATTTAATTCTTGACAAAAATATCATGCACAATTTTCGTTTGTTTGCGACCAAGCACTTTGTCCGGGGACCTCACGTTGCCGAAACTATGGTGCGTGACAGGGAAGAGAACACAAATACCTTTCATGTGAATGCAGTCTTCGGCAAGTACGAATCATACGGCGTTATGTGCCCGATCATGCGTCAGTCGGAAAAAAATGACACGAGAAAATCATTGCAAGATACCGCGTCTTACTTTGTCACGGAAATTATTGCATCAGCCCTCGATGCAAACTGCGACATGTCTGTGATAGACTGTGTGAGAGATTTGATGGGGGGCGATAAGGATATAGACAGAGCAATTCGAATGGGACACAGGGGAAGTGGACAATGCTCAATCATTGAGCTACTCCGCAAGTGCCCTATTGTGGAGCAGCAGAATCGGATAGTTCAACCGGCTCTCCACAAAGTTTTTGTGGAGTTGCTGAAAGCAGCGTGCAAGTATCCCGACGAGACGGTTGCCACCAAAACAATCTCACTTCTGCTTGAGAAGAAGCTTGATATGAAGCAAATTGAAAATGAGCAGGGCTTCTTTCCTTTAGCATATTCTCTTCAAGGCCATGAAAGGTACATGAAGCTGGCTGCTGTTTTAGTAATTGGTGGGGCTACTGTGAAGATCGAGACGTTGGAGTCTTTGTTTTCTGAATACAAGAAAAATAGGTTTTACATTTCGCAAAACAAGAAAACATTGGAGCAGGAAATAGAAAATTTGAAGTGTTTGCTGCACACCATTTTGCTCTACGGTGCTATGCATGGGACGCTAGCAGAGGACGTTTTGATATACATGGTGGACCAAGTAGCAACACTCAATGACGTTGCGTTTGATATCAATTACCGTGACAAGACGGGAGGGTCAGCAATGCACTACGCTGCAATGTACGGGCATGACCATGTACTTGATTTGTTGATTCGAAACCGAGCGTCTGTGAAGTACGGTGTGGTAAAAGACAGCAAATGCCACAGAACTGTAATGTCTAAACACAAACATTTTCTTGGCTATTCTCCTCTTGGTTTGGCTGTTCAGAACGGACACTTGTCTTGCGTAAAGGTACTCTTGGATTCGGGGGCAGACCCATTTGACGGTGGAAAATTATCGTTCCATAATGAGGACCCCACGAATCCTGTTTGGTTGGCCTTGGGCTGTAACGTCGAAATTCGTACGTACGGCAGTGTCTTGTGGGCCGACGACAAGAAGTCTAAATGTCAGGATTGCGACAAACCATTTAATTTAGTGACTAGAAGGAGGCACCATTGTCGCTTTTGCGGGAGATTACTCTGCCACGAGTGCAGCTCAAAACAAATTTTTGGCATTCGAGCATGTAAAAATTGTGACATAAATTACAACAATGTTTTAGACACCAGGGAGTATTATTGGAAGGCCCACCGATCGTTATTCACCCGCATGCATGTCACGAACGGGCACAGTCAGAGTACGTATCGATCTCCACTCTTACACGGACAGCACAATATTGAAGAGGATGTTTACAGCGGCATGCACTCTAACATTTTGCTGCTGATTGACATGGCATGCAAGCGTGAACTCTACGATCCATTCGAGGTCGCGCTAGAGCAAAACTCAATGTCTCCAGTACCCCGAAGAGAACAGTTTTGGTTCGAAGGAAAAGAAGTGCTGAGAAAAATCAATAATACGGAATTTGCAACGTACGGATCTATGCGCCAAAGACAAGCGTCGGTTCTCAGGCACTGGCTTTCATTTACAAAAATCAGGGAAAAGAGAGAAGAAATTATAGCAAATAAAAACGCGAAAAAAAAGCGAAGAGAGTCGGAGATTGTCCATAAACTTATTCGTCGGCACAGCAGCTATAGCAAAGACACAGCCCGCAAAGTAGAAGTAGCAACCATGCTGAAAAAGGCAAAGACTGATAAAGCCGAGCGTTTAAAAGGTATAAACAGACTGTTTCGAACTAATCCAAAGGTTTCTGAAATGCGCAAGAAATATGGCGTTGATTCGTTTTACAATTATTCGATGCACACACTGCTATTTTTTTTACTAGGATTTTGCTCCTTTCAATACTTTTCGAATTTAAATCGGTCAAGCAATACAATGCCCAAGTTAGTAGACCGCAAACTTTCCGGCTGTGCAAGTTTTGCAGCGGTCAATCTAAGGAAGCCAGAAACATTCTTCGACTGGCTTCAGTTAGGCCTTTTTAATGGAACCTTGTCGCCGCTAATGCAATCTTCGTTTTACTTGGTGGGCCCCGTTTCAGTGATGCAAAATCGAAAATACGTCCAGCAGGGCTATGCCCCCAACGGCCATCTTTCCGAGCGTATGGCGATGAACTCAAAGTCTTTCCCTGACTTGTTTCGCACGAACGTGAACAAAAAACCTTGGGGGAAGAAAGGACAAGAAGTAGAGCCGCCGTTTGTACCTAGCTTGAACGAGTACGGGAGCGACTATCACAGGGCATGGTTATCCGTTTCCGAGGCTAAAAATGACATTCAGTTCTTGAAAAACAATTCTTATATTGACAAGTACACGGCACAGCTAATCGTTAACTTTGTTGTCTATTCTAACGATTTGCAAATTTATACAAGAGCACGGATAATATTCCATGAAAGTCTCCCTAGCCTCACCGAAAACCGGGTCTTCTACGACAGTTTTTCGACCGATGTATTTTTTGCGAAAGACTTTACATTCTTGGCTATATGGGTCATCTTTGTTGTTTACGTATGCTTTGAAACATACGGCACTCTTGCACGCTTTTACAAGAAAGTGCGGATTGTGAAGCAGACAACTGACAATGCCATGAAACTTTACATTGCCCAAGAGCCAAACAAAGACCCCCAAAAAGAAAAGAAGGAAAATTGCTTCGAAAAGTATTACCGGTACTCGAAAGATTTTAATTTGTTTGGCATGCCAATCCTTCACGACGTTTACTTGGCAACGTGCTTGGTCAATCTGATATACTTCCTGTTTATCAAAGAGTCTTTGGGTGGTCGGCTTCGGGATAGCATAGTCCCTTTTGAGCCTGAATCTATACATCCCCACCATATATCGGTTAAGGATAGGGCAACATTTTATGCTATCACTTATGAATTGATCGAATCGACGAAGATGTCTCACATGTTTGTGGTTTTGTTTATTGCTGTGTTTACCATTGTGTGGATGGACGAGCTCAAGAGTCACCCAAGGTATGGGAAATTTGTGATTGCCATTGGCAAAACAATAAGCTCATCAAAAGTGAAAACTTTTATGCTACTTTGGATCATGCTGATTACCATGTTTTCGTTAATGTTCTTGAGTTCCGAGCATAATTTAGATTGGTATCAGCCATTAATTGGCCTCGTCAAACTATTCACGTTTGCTGTTGTAGAGCCTGAAGCTTCGGACTACCGTGGTGGAGACATTACTCTTCTGATATTGTACTTGGTCTTCATGATTCTTATTTCTCTCTTTTTCGCCAACCTTTTGATCGCAATTTTGACAGACCTGTGGGATATTGCTATGAAGGAAGACTTATGGGACGATCATATAGATACAAAATTGCAAGAAGACGCCCAAGAAATCCTGGCCGGCCGATCTCCTGCGCGAACGTACATCATGAAGCTGTTTTATCGAGCACGTTATACTGATGCATTTGCCCAAGAGGAATACAACACTGAAAAAAATACGAAACATTATGGAAAAAACAGTAGGTGCTTTTCTACAAAAATTATTGTTAATATTTTCTTTGGCAGCATATCGATTTCGCTGTTGTGTATGGTGTGGTTTGTACTTGCCGAGGTATTTCAGTACGAATGGAGCCATGAAGACTCTTGGTGAATAAATACATTTTAGTGTGGGAGGGAGGGACTGAGGTGAGGGACTGACATGTTCTTCAAAAGAAAATGTTCAATATCTATATTAAAATAATAACAGCATGACGAAGCTAAATTTAATTACTTAAATAACAGCCAATTTTCTTGTTTTAATAATAACAGCCATTATTTCGTTTTTATAATCCTAACTTGGTACGGGTACCTTTGTACTTATTATAGTAATTCTTAATTCTTTAAATACATATGAATAGTGAGTGACTCTTATTTAATAGCTCTCGTATTATAAGAAGAAATTACAGAACACCGTGCAGGGATCTTCTTGTAATGACAGGGCCGCCACCATAGCGTTCATAAAAGTGATCCCAGCAATCTTTGTTTACACCGCGATAGTCTTTTCCTGCGCACAGTCCAGGCTTGAGTTTCCCTTCGGCGGCGTCTCCTTGGAGCAGCCTCTCGTTTGATATTGGGCCAGGTGGCGGGATCCCGCTGGAGCCATCTGTCCCATGAACTGTGCGCACCATCCGGCTGAAAGATGGACTTTCGTGATCGTTTAACAAAAATACTCGCCACCGCTTCAGCCAGGCCTCATCCACCAAATACAGCAATTCACCAGACGAAGCACTGTTAGTACCTTTCCCTAAGCGGAAGATTTTTCCAAAGAATGCGTTGTCTTCTTTCCGCTGATTGTCCCACGAAGCCCTTTCAGAATTGCAGGCGAAACAGGAAAGGTTTACTTTTGAGAGTGGGCATGGCCCGTGCTGTCCGTATTCCTGTATAAGTCGTTTGCACAATGTTTTAGGAAGAGGCACAAAGTTTAACTGGTCTCTTTCAAGCGCCTTATTATGGCGGCACAAGTTCCTATAGTTGCTTACTGGCCCTGGAAATGACGCCCCGATGAATTTTCTTAACCAGTACGACGAAATGTATGCCTTTGGACCAGGCCGCGGAGAACTATTCGGGTCTACCTCATTCTTCATGCTCGAAACCAACTCTTCCCGCAGACTCTGCGTGGTCGTCGTGCCTGTGCGCGGGACATTTCCTACGTGTCGCTTGCTGTAAAGAAGAAGATAAGCCTCTACATCTTTCAGCATTGCCTCCGAAGCAATCGTGACTTTGCTGTCATTGCATTTGTACCAAAACTCATCCCCATCTTCAAGGGTGACAGCGCCGCCTTGCTTTGTAGCTTCCATATTATGTTTCACGTACGCTACGTAGTGACCCGATTTAACACTATCCCCAATGTGCTCAACCACACCAACTAAATCATACACGGCACCTGTTTGGTCCCCCGGTACTGTCAAACCCCGCACAGGAAAATCGACTAAATTTTTTAGTTTCACAGACCTCATTTTTTCTCCCCCAGAGGTCCACGCCTTTTCAACATTGGAAAACGAAGCGAACCCCCCGAGCGAGCCACTTTGGGCGTTTTCATCAGCTCCCTCCATGACCGATTTTGCAGTACCTTCCTTTTCCTCTCTAGAGAAGAAGCTCTCGTACTGAAAACGCTTTAGATGAAGCAGTAGGCACTCTGGAGGATCGCCATGCATGATCAAAGATTTGGACGCCGAAGTTCGCTTGTGGCAAGACGAACATTTATAATTCCTGTCCCGTGAGTCTAAAATTTCTTCCGAAAACATTGACTCCAAACACGCAGGGAGGGTCGCGGCTTTCCTGTTGGTTCCATCGTTTGAGCACCCGTCTGGTCTTGGCAATTCAGGGTCGCTTGGAGACTGCGAGAACGACGAACCAAGCCAATTCCACCAGGAAGAAAAGAAGGAAGTTGAATCATAGCCAGCTGCTACGTTTTTGGGCGACTCTGTAATCTTCTGGCGTTTTCTTTTCAACTGACGTTTTGTTGTGGTGTCAAACAGAATTGGTAACGATATGCACAGAAAATCCTCGTTGGTGACCGATTTGTTCCCGCAGGCAGAGCAGGTAACCGTACTTTTCATCCCCCCCCCAAACAGGTCTCGCACCAGACTCTCCTGGTACACTTTACCTTTTGAACCATGCGCATAGTGTTCTTTTCGGGGCGGAACGGGCACGCTCGTCATCTCATCTACAATATCCAAGAGTCGCACCAAACACTCGTGCGCGTCTTGCTGCTTAAAACCTTTGAATTCCGGGTACAGTCTGGATATTCTCGACAGCAAGAGGCGGGGCGAGGCAGACTGCAGAGCCCCGTCTTTCTGAGGAGGCTCAAGGGCTTTGAACTTTGTCATGCTGCCCAAAATTTTTTGAAGCTCCCCGACGATGGAATTTTTCAGCTCTGTCGCCCCGGCCTCGGAATTCGGCAGTGCCCGTGCAGGGAGGCTCTCGTCCACGTCGGCCCCACCAAAAGTATTAACAAAACCTGACGCTGCGGAGAGCATTTGAAGGCATGCGTTCAAGTAGCAAGTGTTTCCTAAGTTTTTCAACCCGCACGGTACCGAGTTCGTCGAAGACAAACCGCTGCGGAAATTTCTGTCCAATTTTAGAAGCACCTCGAGCGGATGACGGTCCACCATTTTCTTCGCTATTCTGAAGGTGGTTACGTACTGGTCATGCCGCGAAGAATTACAATATAAGGGGTACCTGCAGCCGAATGGAACGGAGACTGAAATGAAGAAATTGATTCGTGGAAAGGAAAGAAAACGGGGGGCTAACTGGAATTGAATCTAGTGTGAAAAAATACAGAAAAAGATTGGTTAATGATGAAATCATGATTTTAAGAAATTCGTAATCAACTCGTCTTCAACAACCTTCAACAATTCAAAAATTATTATTACAACAACAACAACAACAACAATAATAAAAAAATAATTAATTATTATTAAAAAATAATAATAAATAGTCGTCTTTATATTAGTTCTCTTCTTGTGTAATAATGTACGCGTAATAATTGGAAGAAGAATAATAATTATTTAAAAGTACCAAGGTAGAAGACAGTCGAATAATTATTAAAAGGCAATTATCACCGAAAAAGCTGATGAGAGATGAAAGATTAGAGAGAAGGAGAGAGAGAGAAGGAGAGCGAGAAATATCTTCTAAAAAAAAAGAAAGAAAGATATTATTAGTCTAGACTAATACAACATACAAATAATGTATTTTATTATAACTAGACTACGTAGTATTATAATAATATAAAATAGTAAATAATACGTATGATGATGTTATTAGCGCTCTATTTTCTTTCTTTCCGCCTACTGCTGTCCCCTTCTTCTATTATAATTTTTTTAATCGTCTTCTACTAAATTTTTTTAAAAAGAAGATGTCGTCGTCGTCTCCTTCTTTTCGTCGTCGGTCCGCATTATTGTTGTTCTCTAATACGTGAATCCAATTTGGTACGACATTTTTGTGTGAAAGATTGAAAAAGACAAAAAGAAGTCTTCGGGTGACAAATCCCTGGTATATTTTTGAATATAGATATTGTATTATTAGCACGATACAATATACCAGAAGGAACATTTTAACCCACCCTCGCTGTCTTGTTTGGATACAAAACGATTTGCCAATGTTACCGTGGTTAGGCAAGGCCCTGGCGTTGCTCTCGACGGTGGTCGCCGCGGTGACTGCTGCGTCGTCCACTCCAAACGTTATTGTGTTTTTGGTTGATGATCTTGGCTATGGAGATTTAGGGATTCAAGGAAATAATTCATACAAGACTCCAAATATTGATCGTATAGGTAAGGAGGGGGTGCGCTTTACGCACTGGTTGTCGGGTTCGGCCATATGCACGCCTAGTCGCGCAGCGCTCCTTACGGGGCGCCTGCCGCAGCGCTTCGGGATGGCGAACAGCCACCACAACGCTCGCGTCATGTCCCCCACCGCACCAGGAGGGCTGCCGCACAGCGAAATTACCCTAGCAGAGAGACTGAGAGACTCAGGTTATCGCACCCACATGACCGGCAAATGGCACTTGGGAATAGGAAAAGATGGGGCTTTTCTGCCTCCGAGCCACGGTTTTGACGAGTATTACGGCTTTGGGGTTACGAACGTGCAGACTTGCGACCCGAACAAAACTATTTTTATCCAGTCGTCTCTAGTGCAATTTTACTGGTCGAAGACCAGCCACGTGTGGCCGCCGATGGTCTTCGCCTTTTTTGCAACGGTGTACGCTTTTGGCGGCAGCCGAATGCACTATGTGCTTTCGGCAGCTTTGGTTTTGCTTTCCTTTTATTCTGGGTACTACTACACAGCGACGTACACGCTGCTCAACCGAGACATGTGTTTGCTTTACAGGAACTACGACATCGTGCAACAGCCCGCAAACCTGCAGAACATGACACAGAGACTGACCGCGGACGCAACAAGATACATTCACTCCAGCGTAGCGTCCAAAGACCAGAAGCCGTTCTTTTTGTTCATGTCGTATTTGAAAGTGCACACCGCGCTGTTCAACAACGAGGAGTTCCAGGGAACGGGGGGGGATGCTGGAGAGTACGGGGACAACGTCGTGGAGTTGGATTGGAGCATTGGAGAAATCTTGAATACGCTTGATGACCTGAACGTAGCGAGTAATACTGTTGTGTGGTTTACTAGTGACAACGGCCCGTTCCTAGAGCGTGGCCTAGAGGGCGGGGGCTCTGGTTTCGTCCTCATGCCCGACGGCAAAAAGGAATGGCTGCGGGGCGGAAAAGGCCAGCAGTGGGAAGGTGGGGTGAGAGTGCCTGGGCTCATGCGATGGCCGGACGGGGCAAGCTCCGGAACAGTCGTCGACGTTGCCGTGTCAACAATGGACATTTTCCCGACTACCCTCGGGATAGTGGAGCGGACGTTGGCGGGAGAAGGAGGGAGGAAGAATCGGCTTTACGATTCCCGTGGCCTCGATGGGAAAGATATTTCCCCCCTTTTGACGAACAAGAAAGGGGCGGATGGCTTACCAATGGGGATCCCTCAACACCTGCTAGACGCCCGCTTCTTCGCGCACTACTGTGGCACGGAGCTTCATGCCGTACGGCTTGGAAATCGTTATAAAATGCACTGGACCACACCAAACACAGAGGAGGGCATCAACTCGTGCCCAAAAGAGTCAATTTGTGGGTGCACAGGCTCCTTGGTGTCTCACCACAATCCTCCGTTGTTATTTGATTTGCAGAAAGATCCGTCCGAGAGCGTGCTTTTGACGCCAGAGAATTTTCCTTCTTACCACGCCATTTCTGAAAAAATTCATGCCACAGTGGAGAAACACAAGTCTTCTATGCCCGACCAGTTTACCATAGAAAACCAACTGGACATATTCTCCCCGAAGAATTTTCTAACGCAAGTTTATCCTTGCTGCAATCCTCCAACGTGCAAATGCGACAAAGATGTGTAAATACATGGTGGGCAAGAGAGAGACAGAGTATCAGTATCTTTAATCGCATGGTAAATATTAAGTAAAATTATCGTAAAATATTTATGTAAAATCTTTTTTCCTTAAGAATACTCTTACCACTGGAGTGGCTTTGATACGCACGAAAATTAATCATAGAGGTCAAAGAGCGAGGCCGGGCGGTACGCCCCAAGTTCGCCGTCTCTATTGCTACCATTATGCGTTCGAGCTCAGGAACTCCACAACACTTTTTGCCTTCTCCATTTCCGCCAAAAACGAATAGAACTGGGGCAATGTCAATTCCATATACACAATTTCTTTTGCAACCCCAGCCTTTTCACCAGCAGAACTTTCCAGCCCTTTGTTAATGACAAGCTTAAGCTGCAAAAACGTGCTTCCAACGCTTTCCACATCGTCGCTCGAGGCCGTAACACCGAACTTCCAATCCATATCTACTAATTCGTTTATTACCAACGTCTGGCCAAGGGTCGAGCGGGTAATGCTAGCAATGTTAGAGCTCCACGCTTTCGCTGCTTCTTTCGCAAGGTTTTCTTTCAAACCTAAGCTGACCAAGTCTTCCTCTAGTTGCTGGGACTTTAAGTTGTTGCGAAGGGAGCCTTTCAAGACGGCAAAGAGGCCACGGAGCACCGATTTGTTGACGTCTTCACTAATACCGCTCTCACCTGCAAACTTACTCAGCTCTCCCATCAGGTCAACCGTCCCCGGCGAAATAAGCCAGGAAATCACCGGCTTCATAAATTTAACCAAGTTTTCCGGCGAAAAATTATTCAAGGTGGTAATACTGTCCGATACTTGCGAGTCCACTTCGTCTAGCTGGCAGCCAAGGGACCGTATGTTTTTTTCGTCCGCCATAATTACTTCAACGGCAAACGTAGTAAAATAAACTGTGGTTCGTTTTCTTTCACGTAAAGCACTAAGCAGTGATACCAATTCCAAACGATTTTCCTTCTCTGTCTTTCCCTACCCCATGCAATTCCTTCTTTTTATAATTACTTGTTATTGAAAGAAATTTTAATATTTGTTCCGGTTAAATCCAATTCCAAATGTTACTTCTTTATTACATTATTATTTTCTTGGTCGGTCGGTCGGTCGGTGGTGGTGTGGTGGTGCGGAAGAAGAAGAAGAAGAAGAAAGAAGTGGGGACAAAAATAGCTTTTATCTCTCTATTATCTTAATTTAAATTATATAGGGGGACGGACCCCTACCGGTACCGTATTATTACTATGTATTATCTCCTCCTCTCCTGTCCTTCGTGAGTGTTTAATAAAATCCAGTCATTCATTTGGACTACGAGGATCCTCGTATAATATGTGGTGTTAGTTTTAATAAGACTCTCTAGACACTTTTTTAATTATCCCTTTTAACTCGTATTATAATGGAATTATAATAATTAATACTCCACGTCTTCTTCTGAAGAAGTTGGATAATAAAATAAAAGTTTTAACTAATTAATTTGTAGTTAAATACAAAACAATTTCCTATATATAATAAGATAATTTATTGTTGTAAATTCATTTTTTAATTTTTTTTATAATTCTATTTATTTGTATTTATTTCATACTTTGTTGTTGTTTTGTAAGTCCGTCCATACTATGCTGTGTGATGTACAGACATTTATATTTTTGTTTATATCGAAGGAAACTGTCTTCTTCTTCTAGAAAGTTTGTACAGGTATTTAATAACAGGTAAAAAACCCGTGCAGGTACCTACCTGTTATTTACCTGGTATTACACTGCCGGATCCGATCCAGCAGAGGCGAGGAGGACCTTTATACAGAGTTTATTAATAATAAAACGTGGCACATGCCATAGCAGGGGAAAATAATATAAGAAAATTTCAACAATGAGATATACGAGCAGTTGAGGCATTGTATGAAGATTGGGAGTTGATAAAAGAAAGCGAAAAGGTCCTTTTTGGAACCCGGTTTCATATTGTGTTGCATACCAACAGCCGGAAGCAGACTGCAAGCAGCGCCTGACTAGTAAATTGTAAGTCCGAGGTTCTTCAGCGGGCAGCAGAGAGCTTCAACATGACGGACGCCGTGAGGGTGGAAATGGGCCCAGTTCGCCAACTCAAGAGAGGCCGTAGTCGCAGCAACGCTCGACGTGCCAGGGATTCTGTGATGCAGGTTAGCAAGAGCGTAGCTAGGCACATTTCTAAAACTAAATCCGACCTAGGAAGAGCAATGAAATCGGAAAGGCGACGAATTGCCCAGCTTATGGCTGCTACCGACGAAGGGCCTGACGAAGGAACTGCCCAGTTGTGGAAACTAGCGCAAGAGTTGAACCCGGACTTGAAGCACGAAAAAATACAACTTATTGGGATGGACAGCTTGGACGAAGAAGATTATTTGCCCATTCGCCCGTTTTTAAAAGCCCTATATCAGATCCAGCGCCTGGATATGATTAACAATTGCTTCACGCTCGTTGTCTTCTTTATAATATTGACCTTGAGCATGGGCATGTTTTTGAGAGTCCAGGACGCCCACGAACAAGATCAGGTCGTTTTGGAGTTATTTTACGACGAAGAGTTTCCTTCCGCAACCTATAAAAAGAATTTCCAAGATGTGCACTCCCTAGACGAGTTTTATTCATGGCTCGAGGGCCCAGTGGTAAATGGTATATACAAAGGAAACCCCTACGGTCCAGAAGACTTAATCAGCGGGCATCTTCGCATGATTGGGCCACTTCGACTCCGACAGTTTCGCATGCCGCAGGTCCAGTGCCGTTTCAAAAACACTGGGACATGCTTTGCCGAATATGACGTTCGAACGGCATCGAAAGAATCATTTGGACCTAGAGGGACTTTCGGGAGCTCGTACTACAAGAACGTTACTGGGAAGAACAAATATGGATTCTCCACAAAAGCAACCATGCCCTCCGCCCGTGGTAGGAGTGAATTTTCTAGGACATTTCTAGAACGTGTGTACGGGACGGGCGGGTTTGCGGTCTACATACCTCCTCCGTCGCGGCTGCTTCCTGCCAACAATGCGACCTCCGCAACCGCAACCTCTCTAATTCAAGAACTGAAAGGCGACAAGTGGATCGACAAAGCTACTCGGGGTGTATTCGTAGAGCATAACCTGTTGAGCGAATCAACTAAAATAATGACGGCATCACAGTTCTACTGCGAATTTTTCGAGAACGGTTACATCACGTGCTCGTACAGGCTTCGGACCTACCCGTTGGGTGGATTCTCTGCCGACCAGTGGACACGGTATCTCTTAGAACTGGTAACTTTTGGAATAATATTGTCGCGACTGAGGAGTGTTTCTAAAAAGTTCCTTCACGCCAGCTCAAAATTAAAGTATTTAATGAAATGGAAAACTCTGTTGGAAATTGCCTTCATTACCACCTTCCTTCTCCACCGATCGTACCAATGGCATTACGAGCTCGTTAGGACAGGTGTAACCCTGGGGGACTTGCCATCCGCAGCGAGCGATGAGTTTTTTGAAATATTTGAACCTTTTGATGGTCTCTACACGTCCACACAGGCAGCCTGCTTCTGTTTTGTTTTTAACGTAATCTTGACCTTGCAGTTTTCAAAATTTAGCAGACGCACTGCCATCCTGCAAAACACTTTGCGAACCGCTTCCAAGGATTTAGCAATATACATGATTATGGTTATTGTATTTTTGTTGGGGTTTGCCCAAGCAGCTCATTACATGTACGGGCCTCATCTGCCAGCATTCATGAGTTTGTGGACAAGTTTTCGAGAAATGATGGGCTTTATCGGGGGAGGATATGAGTATGATTCTATGGCTCAAGTTGCTCCTTACTTTACCGGTATTTTTTACTGGATATGGCTATTCCTGATGTACATGATAATGATGAATATGTTCATCGCCATTCTCACGGATGGCTACAGTGTGTCACACGCAGCGTCTTCAAAAGATGCTTGGCAGAAAGATTTACCAAATGCATTGTTAGACCTGCAAAAGCATTACGTAGTCTTGTTTTACCGGTTAAAATTTCAATTGCTGGGGAAGGGCTGTTTGCATTCGTGCATGTACGCGATATTCTGTTGCCCGTGTTTGAGAAAGAGGAGGTCTCAACAAAATCGTACTGTGGGAATCGACGATCACGGCAACGAACAAGTTCAACATTGGATAGCCGAAATCAATTTTTTGATGGTTGTAAAACAAGCGTCGGACGAAATTCTAACGGCAAGAACAGTAGTTGGAGTAAAGAATTTATACAAGTATATTCGGGCATTTTTTGAGGAAAAACACGGTTTGCAGAAAAACATCTACATGGGAATTTCCGACCTTTGCCTCTTATTTCGAAAAGCAAACATGGCGGGACGCTGTGACCATTTGGATCCTGCAAAATGTTTGGCTCGAAAAATTATTACTACTTTCAGGAAGTGTTACAGTGTATTTATGCTGAAGGGTGAAAAGCGCATGGAATTTTCGCAATTGGGTGTCATGGACGTGAAAACGGGGTACAACGAATTCACAGTGCAAAAGATAAACAAGTATGGGTTAAAACAGGTGAGAATCATGATCGTTGACGCCGAAAAGGCTCTGATCAGATCGTTCTACTCCAACTATAAGTTGCGTCGAGTGCTTCTGCTGAAGAAATTGCACCGCATAGACATTTCTAAGTCTAGCAAGAGGCGCTTGTACCTAACATTCGCGCCCGGGTATTATTCTCACTGTGAATTGGTATTTAAGAATGAAGCCGAGAGAAAAAGTTTCTCCCACCGTGTAATTGCACACGCTTTTGGAGAAAGCGTGAAAATTTCGGGGCTGGATTATCCAAACACCATTGATCGGAAGGTCAGCAGCGATGGTGGCGACGACACAGTTTTAGCAGAAAACATAGTATCGAGCGTGGCAATGTTACAGAAGAACCAGCAAAAAATACTCCAAGTTTTGACCGAAATGGCCTCGAAAATGAAAATCAATACTTCAAAGTATGAACACGAAAGGAAAGGGACAACCACATCATCTGAGCCAAGGCGCGCCTCAGTTGCTACTGCCTCGTCCCATAAAACCATCACGGACACAATCGAGTTGGCTAGGCAACATGTTTCTGGCGCCGGCAACTCGAAGAAGTTCAAGAATAGAATGAGCACACCAGACTTGGAAAAAATGGAAAATGTACTAACAAGAGCAGCAAGGGCTGTGAGCAAAAATCGCAGGGCTAGCATTAATATTTCTACTGAAAGTCGTCGCCAGTCTTCGGATGTGTCCCGAAAAAACAATTTTCAGTCCGTAAGCAGCAGAACAATAAACGAGTATGAAAAAGAAAAGGTCACCCTCTAAACAAAGGACGAAATTGTAGAAACATACTAGACGACTAGACGACTTTAAAGGCTCTGCTTACCGTATCTCATAGCGGCCAGGATTGTAAATTTAACATATAAATACGATAATGAAGGTAAAAGAAGAGAGAGAATTCAATCTTTATTACAGTAATAATACTACGTACTAGTACAAAAAAAATTTATTATATAGGGAGGGTTCGGTTATTAGCATCCAATCAATTGACAACAAGATCTTCTGGGAAATGTCTTCACCACTCAAGTAAATTTTAAAATCTGAATCAAATGCAAACAGTTTGTAGGAGCACGAGACAACTTTTTAGACATTGCAAAAAGGTTTAAGAACGGCGGAGATCATTTAGAAATTCAAAGACAACTCTTTCATCCAATTTATTTTTTCAGAAAAAAGAATGGCAAGGAGTGCGTCAAAAGGGCGTTCGAAAAAGTCACCGAAAGTCAAAGGGAAACGGGGAGTTTTGACGAATGAAGAGGTAGCAAGTCGAGGGACGGGGACTGCTGTGCGCACACCACTGGTAGAATTCGAAGCAAAACCACGCGATGAGACGCGAGCGTTTCTGTCGGGGGTTATGTTCCTAACACGGCTTCCCTGTCCAGGCTGGTGCGATCACCATCCTGGTCACTTGCTCCGCGGCATGGCGTATTTTCCTTTGATTGGATCACTCATCGGCGCTTGGCAAGCAGTTATATACGATGCGGCCGCTGGAATTTGGACCCCCATGATTGCCGCTGCAGTCTCGTGCGGGGGAACTCTGTGGCTAACCGGGTGCTTTCACGAGGATGGCCTCTGTGATACTCTGGACGCCTTTGGTGGAGGATGGTCGAAAGCCCAGATTTTGAAAATCATGCGAGACTCCAGGAATGGCTCGTATGCGACTATTGTAAGTCTGCTGTCTCTTGTTTCACCCTTCCTTGCTCGTACTAACGCTTTTTTTCTTCCCTCCTTTCTAAGGGTGCATCGATTTGGATGGTGGCGAAAATTGCCTCCATTGCCATCATTGGGAGCGTAGCGCAGCCTGTGACACCTGTGGTGACAGAGTTTTTTGGGATAAGCAACGTGGCCTCTGCCATTGTGGTTTCTCAGTCTCTTAGTCGGGCTACGGCCGCACCACTGGTCTATGCTTGCAAGTACGTAACCGATGACGAAGATGCGAAGGGGGACTTTTACAACTGGTTTGGAGAGTCGAAGCGCATTCTTGGTTTGTTCCGGGTGGTCTTTGCAGTTGTCTCTGCCTCTGTAATTTCACTATTATTTTTGCCGCAGGATGCGGCTTTTCGAGCCATCTTGACGTTCAGTGTGTGCACCGTTATTTCCGGTTTTTATGGTACGGCAATCATCGGGGGGGTCATTGGCGACTTTCTTGGTGCAACAATTTGCATGACTGAAGTGGCCATTTATATGTCTATATCTGGGCAGTTTCACGGGGCAGACCTCTATGCATTTGGCCGCCTCTTTGCTGTGTTTTCCTTGCCAAAAGTGCTTGGGTATTTTGCAAAGCGTTGAAGAGCTCACTCTTCCCTATCATATGTCCTATCAAATTTATGAGACACTCCAATCAAAATATTTTAGAGAGTGTAACAGGCATCAATACTTTTAAAAAAATGAACAAAAGTTTATATACGCGTAGTATGTTATACACAGGCACTAATACTTATTATTCCTGTGTTGGCAAAATCAACCTTTGAACTTGTTCCAAAGTCCCCATCGAAGTTACTATTCGTGCAGCCGCGCGAATAAGAGGCAAAGCCAGGGTTGCTGCGCTCGTCTCACCGAGGCAAAGATTCATGGAAAGCGCAGAACGAGGCTTACCAAGGGCTTCCCATAAAATGCGCCCACCTACGGGGGCTCTCGGCTCCTCTTCCAAACCAGTCGCAAAAACCATGTTGGTTGAGCACAGAGGTTGTATTTGCACTGCAAGCAGTGCTGCAACGGCACTGATAAAGCCATCGACTACTGTTAGAATGCCCGACTTGTTCGCTTCAATGTAGGCACCTACCATCGCTGCAATTTCAAATCCACCGAGGGAACGCAAAATTTCCATCGCACGTTCCGGGCGGTCTTCGATTTTACTAAAATTGGGAATATGTTGTTCGCACGCGTCCTTTACCGTTGCTATTTTATGGGCCAAACCTGCCTCATCAAGCCCTGTGCCTCGACCGCAACAATCCTGGGCACTTGAACCTGTAACAGCAGATAGCAGAGCAGCAGCGACTGTCGTGTTGCCAATACCTACTTCACCAACCGCTATTACCAAACTTCCCCTTTTCTTGTTCTCGTCTTGCACGCACTTGGCTCCTACGGCCATAGCGTCCAAAAGCTGTTGGGAGGACATCGCTGGCCCAGTAAGTATATTCGATGTACCTGCGTTCACTTTCTTGTGCACAACGGAAATATGTTTTGGCAAAGTAGATTTTCCGACGTCGGACACGTCCCCATCTAAGCCGCAATCAATAATTGTCAGGTGGCACCCGACAGCGCTGGAAAGCGTCCCTGTCGCGGACTCCCCATTTGCCAGTGCTCGAAAAACCACTTGAGAAATCACTGGGGGAAACGGGGATATGCCAGCGTTTTCTTTTTTCACACCATGATCCCCGCAAAATACTAGCGTTGACATCGGACCCGATTGGGGTCTCATTGTATTCTGTACAACGCAAAGTTTCGCTGCCCACTCCTCTAGAAGTCCAAGCGAGCCGGGGGGCTTTGCGAGGGAGTCCAAATACGCCTTTGCTTGTTCACTTGTCACAGCCATTTCTTTATGCCTTTACCGTCAATTTCTTCTATCCTTCGTGGGTTAATTAAAGAAGCGCTCACGCTAAATAGTTTCTTTTTTACAATATAAAAACATAAGCCACCGTATTAAACCTATAACTGAATTAAATCTATAACTGATGTATATATCAAAGGGACAACGATGGCCAAAGCCAACGATGGACCGTTCGGGCCCTAGCTTTCGTATTATTGGTATAGTTAGTATATAATATCAGTAAAAAAACTCAAACGTCTTGTTGTTGTTGTGTTGTGATCATTATTATAAAAAAATATATAAGTAATTTTGACTGATGACGACTGACTTGTTTTTTATTTATATGGTTACGATTAGGGTTGTGTTTTGCCTGGTACGACAGTATTATAATAATTGATTAACTATATAATTCTTACGCGAGAAGATACCTTGGTATGTAGTTGGACTGACCTAAACTACGGTACGAACCGACGACCGACGACCCGAAAAAAGAAAAAAAGATAGAAGAAGAAAAAATCGGAGGAGAGGAGGAGAGGAGAGGAGGGAGGATGTGGTGGTGCGCTTTAAATAATCTCAACAATATTAAAATATTATACATACCTGGTACAGGTACCAGGAACCAGGATTGGTCGATTCTAATTGTTCCTAAAAATTCGTATAATTTATGGACTTAAAGTATTTAGCACAACATGTTTAAGATGCAGGGCGTTCGATGTGGACGAGTGTGTACTTTGCATACTCTTGTATTCTCCTATTTCAACAGTGCGCTTCTACATCGAAAATTTTAGCAGAGCCATCCCAACTCCCACTGACGAATCTTGTTCCGTCGGGAGACCACGCCACGCATCGGATGTAATCACGGTGTGTTGACGATAAATGGGCAGAGCCCCCAGAGGCGCTTTCTGGAACTTGCTGCACCTGGGAAGAGAAAACCGACAAGTTTAGGTCATCTCCACCACATGCAAACATAGAGGTACACTCACTGCCGTTCTTTTCATCTTTCGTAGTAGTCCTGCACGACAAAGCAGCCACGGTTCCTTTATGCAAGTTGGTGGAAGATAAAGGCTGAAAAGGAGTCCGTATGTCGTAAACGCAAACTTCTCCATTTCCCTGTCCGCATGCAACAATATTATCATAGGCTTGGTCCCATTCAACGGAGTGGACAGCGGACCCAAGACTTATTTTACCGATTGGGTTAGAATCTCTAGAGTCCCACAGCATTAACGATCTATCCATGCCACCAGAGGCACTTAGGTGGGTACTTTTGAAACACGCAGAGACAGAGAGGCACGGAGCCGAGTGCCCAGAAAAAGTGCGAACGCACTTCCCCAGCGCAGCGCTCCACAGTTTAACGGTCCGGTCTTGACTCGCGGAGAAAAAGCACGACGGCGACATTGGCCCACCCGTGCATAGATTTAAAATCATGTCATCGTGTCCCGAAAGCATATTTACTGCTGCAAAATTCCAAGCGTCTTCGTCGCACGACCAAAGGTGTATTTCGCCGCTGTCGCTCGCCGACACTACCATCTCTGGCTCTTTCTTTTTAGCACTTTTCAAAAACACCGCTGATGCTGCATTACCATGAGGCAATTCTACGTTTTGTTGCAGCGTAAATGTGCAACCACCATCCCCACCAGTGTTCTTAAACACCCGAAGGCAGCCAACCCATTTCTTCACGAACAGTTGAGACACAGAAGCCAACAATAAGGTCCCCGTCTCATTGAAGCAGACACTCTCTACTTGCGCCTGACCTTGTTCGTCAAAAACGACTCCACTTTCTACTATCTTCAACATGATAACAGGGAATAAATTACGACGCAATGACCGCGTAAAAAAAGGATATATTTAAATTACATCTTATTTAGGAAACGCCTGCATACAATTTCGCAAAGTGTAGACCGAACTGTCTCGAATCCCCCTACAGCTCTTCCCTTCTTCGTTGGTTGGTATGTACGTACGCGAAGAAGAAGAGAAGTATATAAATCATATTATTAATATGCGCACAGCAGGCGGCGAGGGGTGTGTTGATGAATGCTAAAGAATTACTATTATAATATAGTTGTTTACCATAACTGATAGACTAATACAAATTAATGACCTATTTAAAACGTGGAGGGCAGTGGCGGTTTAAAGTTTTTGGGAATCTTTTTGATCCGCTTCGAGTCGAGTTTTACATGGTACCCATGTTTGGATCCCATAGGTACAACAACCATCTCTTTTTCACCGTGGTTGTCGATTGAGCTCACGCGGCTGGGTTTCCAACCCAAGCAATCAAACAGGACATATTCCCCTGGTTTCAGGGTTCTTGGCCATCGCCCCCTTGCCTTAATTTCGTCGGGGTGTTCTTCTTTCGGCAGTGGCTTCCAGACTTTGTTTGGGTCAAACTCGTCAGGTGGTGGGCGGATGCGACCATCACCAATTTCTACATGGTAGGCCATTGACCCATTTCCCTTATTTTCGAGACCAGCCACAAACCACGGCTTTATCAAGAGGTGTGTACCAGTTCTTGAAACAAGACGACTTGGCGTTTCCTCTTCCAGCAAATCAAAGAACAGAAAATCGCCGGCTTTCAAATTAAACGGAAAACTGTTTAGACGCTCCGTTTCTTCCTCAGTCAGCGGCTTTTCAGGGTGTTCGTAGTCAATTGTTGGGACAATTTGCTTGCTGAACAAATTTGTCCTATATGCAAAGTTCGAGTTTGGACCCGTCGGTTTCACCACGACCTCTGTGCCTTCAATCTTTATGATCTTACTCTCTCTTCTTTCAATAGCATCAAAGACAACGGTGTCACCTGGTTTCAAACTTTTGCGCCACTGGTACGACTCGGTGTTTACGTGGTCGGTGCCATGCTTTGGCATCCATGGTGCAGCCAAGGCAATGCTCTTCTTCCTACGAACGTTATCGTTCATATCATGGAACACGTTGAAATTACACAATTCGTCAACCCATCTACCCACAACAGTTTCCGCATTCCAAGGAAGCGTTTGATAGTTCCAGTTTATGTTCACTTGCATCATGAATCCAGTTGCTAGGTCAATTTCACAAACGATGTGCGGGGGGTCTCCGCCCCAATGTGCATGCGATTCTTTATCACCATCTTTCCACGCAATTTTCCAAAAGATTCCATCATCTGACGCCACAGTATCGCTGCTGATCAAAGTCTTTGTTCTTACGTACTCTACTGCATTTTTAAGTTTTACCTTAAGGAACAT
>JACLAC010014311.1_pt1 | contig 23903 bp, 23 predicted proteins | sample 8027881 | NCBI WGS metagenome assembly JACLAC01 (sample SAMN15725517, study PRJNA655200) | protist metagenome | isolation source: fluorescence activated cell sorting (FACS) single amplified genomes of... | place: Spain: Blaines Bay Microbial Observatory, Mediterranean Sea | collected 2016-01-19 | reverse complement strand
TCTAGTTTTTCCATTAACTTGAACAACCATTTTTGTTTCAATATTATCAATAATCTTTTTATTTACTGCTGGCCATTGGTTAAATTCTTTACAATTCAAATTTGTTAAGCATTCGTAAGCAATATGCGGCGTGAAAGGTATCATTAATTTCATTACTTTTATCATATTTGAAATTAAAGTTTCATTATTTATACCTAATTTCATAGAGTCATTAAAATATCTGTAAATTTCGTAGAATTGAGCAATTGCAACATTAAATTGAAAATTGTTTATAGCATTATCGATTTTGTAAACACTTAGGTCTATTTTATTTTCAAAAGATTTTTGTTTTTCTTTATCTATTTTTGTTTCTGTCTTATTTAAAATTGATTGATTTAAATTCCAAATTTTTTGTAGAAATTTGCTTGATGAAACTACTCCGGCATCAGACCATTGTACATCTTTCTCTGGAGGACTATCTGATAGTATAAACCATCTTACTGAGTCAGCTCCATAATTTTTAATCATAGTTTCCGGGTCTACAGTATTTTTTTTTGATTTAGACATAGATTCTGATGGACCAACAATAACTTTTGATTTATCAGAAATTCTAATAGCTTCTTTCTTTGAGATTTTTTCAACTTCAACTGGATCTAACCAATTGCCTTTATGATCTTTGTAAGTTTCATGACATACCATTCCTTGAGTAAATAAATTTTGAAAAGGTTCAGAGCAATCTATTTTATTGTTAGTTTGTTTTATTGCTTTCATGAAAAAACGAGAGTAAAGCAAGTGAAGAATGGCATGTTCAATTCCACCAATATACTGGTCGACGGGCATCCAATAATTTGTTTGTTTTTTATCAAAAGGATCTTCTTCATTTTTAGGTGAACAAAATCTTAAAAAATACCAAGATGAGTCTACAAAAGTGTCTAAAGTATCTGTTTCTCTGATTGCTGGTTTACCAGTTTTTTTATGGATCGTTTTTTTCCAATTTGGATGATTATCCAAAGGGTTGCCAGAAGAATTTAGATCTACATCTTCTGGAAGCACAATTGGTAATTCATTTTTATCTACAGGGACAACTGAACCATTTTCTAAATATATCATTGGTATCGGGCACCCCCAATATCTTTGTCTTGAAATTCCCCAATCTTTTAATCTAAATAAAGTTTTTCTTTCTCCAATATTTTTTTCAACAATTTTATTAATGATAGTTTTTTTTGCATCTTCTATACTTAATCCATTTAAAAAATCTGAGTTTATAATTTTCCCTGCACCTGTGTATGCTTCTTTCATTTTTTTACCTATTTCTGGATTATCTTTATCAGAAACAACTCTTATAATTGGAAGCTCATATTTTTTTGCAAAATCAAAGTCTCTTTGATCATGTGCTGGGCAACCAAAGATCGCTCCATTTCCATAATCCATCAGAACAAAATTTGCCACGTATATTGGTAACTTTTTATTTTGTATGAAAGGATGTTCAGCAAACAACTTTGTATCAAATCCTAATTTTTCTGCATTTGCTAATGCTTCCTCAGTAGTTCCAATTTTAGAGCATTCTTTTTGAAATTTTTTAAATTCAGTTTTTTCATTAAAATTTTTACAAATTGGGTGGTCCGTGGAAATGGCAATAAAACTTGCTCCAAAAATTGTATCAGGTCTTGTAGTAAATATTCTTATATTCTTTTTAAAATCTTCAATTTTGAAATCTAGTTCGCAACCAATTGATTTACCAATCCAATTTTTTTGCATAAGTTTAACTTTATCTGGCCATCCATCTAGATTATCTAAATCTTTTAAAAGTTGATCTGAAAATTTAGTAATATTGAAGAACCACTGTGATAATTTTTTTCTTTCAACTACCGCATTAGACCTCCAACCTTTGCCGTTGATCACTTGTTCGTTTGCTAACACGGTTTTTTCAATTGGATCCCAATTGACATAGGTTTCTTTACGTGAGACGAGACCTTGATTATAAAAGTCTATAAATAATTCTTGTTGATGCTTATAATAATTTTTATTGCAAGTAGATATTTCTAAATCCCAATCTATAGACAATCCTAACATTTTTAATTGATCTTTCATTGTCTTGATGTTTTTTTCTGTCCAATTTTTTGGATTTAAATTATTGAGTCTTGCTGCATTCTCAGCTGGGAGACCAAAAGAATCCCATCCCATAGGGTGTAAAACATTAAAGCCGTTTAAATATTTGTAACGGGCAATAACATCACCTATAGTGTAATTTCTTACATGACCCATGTGAATTTTACCAGAGGGATAAGGAAACATCTCTAGACAATAAAATTTTTTTCCATTCTTATTATAAAGTTTTGAGGAGTTAAATTTAGCTTGCCATTTTTTTTCAATTGCTTGAAAGTTTGCTCTTTCCATTAAAAATTTATTTTTTCTTTTTTTCTTTAGACTTTTTTTCTAACAAAGCAGCTTTTTTAAGTATTGTGGTGTGTAATTCTTCTTTGATCTTAGTATTATTCAATAAAATTACTCTACAATCTAAATTTGAGGAACAGGTTTTTTGATGGACAATCACTTTCAAACTTTCACTTCTAACTTCATTTGCTAAAAATCTAAGAGAAATCTTAATTGATTCTTTTGCCGAGTTGCTATCAGAATACCAATCAGTAATAATTACACCACCCGAATAGTCTACAGTTGTTAATGGAAGAAAATCTAAAGTTTCCAGAGATGCTCGCCACATAGGATTAGATGTACTGAATTCATAAGTAGTCTTACCAAGACGACCTTTAACTAATCCACCAACTGAAACACCTCTTCCTTCTTCAATATTTTTTCTAGCTTTCGCTTTAGACCCATCTGGCATCTGTCTTTGGTCAACTTTTTGAAATCCGCCACATGCAGTTAAAGCTATCAAGATCAATATAACTGAACCTTTTAGGGAGATTTTAAGCATAAGATTATTCATAAATTATCAAAATATAATTATATATAGCCCCAAAAATCCTATTATCACCATTTATTTAGGTTATTTAGTGTATTATATTGTTGTAATTTTACAACACTAAATGAAAAAAGCTTGATTTAATATACTTAATAGCCTGTGAAGGTCAATTATTTGTTAATAATCCGACATTATTATTAATAATAATATTAACAACAAAAAGGAAAAATATGAAAAACATAACTAAAACATTACTTGTGTTAGTTTCTTCTTTCGCTATTTCTTTTGCTGCTACAGCAGGTGAGCTTACAATTTCAGGCGCTGCTAAAGCATCATACGTAATAGGTGGAGCTAGTGACTCACAAAGTAAAGGTATTGGTGTTGGTAACGAACTAAATGCAACTGCATCTGGAGAAATGGATAACGGTTTCACTTGGAGTTACAGCACTGAGTTAGATCCAGCAGATGGCGGAGCAGCTAGTAACGATGACTCTCAACTAGTAATTGGTATGGGAGACATGGGTACGATTGGTTTCTTCGATTCTGAAGGTGGACTATCTCAAGAATTAGGATATGGAATTGGTGCATTAGGAACAGGTTATGACTGGGGATCAACTATGACAGTGCAAGCTGGCTTAGACGTATCTAGTCACCCGAACGTTCAGTACCATTTACCAGCAGACTTATTACCATTTGGTATGACAGTTAAAGTAGGTTTCGTTCCTAACATGACTGATGGCCAAGGTAACAGTTTCAAAAACTCTGGTCCGGTTAATCCTCAAACAGACACTGGTCAACAAATGACAGGTTACGCAGTAACTATGTCACCGGTTGATGGTTTAAAAATTGGAGCTGACTATCACCACACAGATGGTCACAAGACTTCAACTGTTCAAGAACCTGAATCAGGTAACTACTTTGCGCAATATGCAATGGGTAACTTTAAAGTTGGTTACAGCAAAGGTCATGTTGCACCAGGTTTAACTGACAAAAACACAGCAGTAACGCAGTATGAAAATACTTCTGTGGGTGTTGAATTTGCAGTTAACGATGCATTATCTGTATCTTACAATGATGAAAAGTTTGAAGCTACAACTAACGTTGCAATAGTAGCCGCAGCTAGTTCAAACACTAAAACAACTGTAGAATCAGAGCATGAGTCAATTCAAGTTGCATATAACTTAGGTGGAGCTACTTTAGGTATGGCTCTAGTTGAAGTTGGTAACGCTGACTACATAGCTGCTAAAGATGAGAAGAAAAGTATCTTTACATTAGCTATGGAATTTTAATTAGTTCGTAGTTTAAGTAAAATTTAAAAAAGCCGGTTAAATAATTTAGCCGGCTTTTTTTTTATTTCAGACAAAAGTGCAAAGGAATTAGATTTAACCATTTTTAATTTATTTAAATTAGATAAATTAATACCTCCTAATGGCACCAAGTTTTCTTTTCTAGATAATTTTAATAGATTGAATTTAATTACACCCATAAAACCTCTTTTAAGAGGGTTAGAAACTTTAAATAGCCTGGAAAAGATTATTGAGGAGCAACCTTGTAATAACTTTATATTTAATTCTTTAATATTATGCGCAGAACCTATTATCTTGAAGTTAGATCGTTTTAGTTTTGCTAAACTTAGATTTCTGTTGTGAGCTGATATATATATCCCATCAGCTTTAAGGTCTAAAGAAAGCTTTTCATCATTAGAAACATAAAAATCTATTTTTTTTGCCTTACAATTTCTCCTAAATTTAAGTAAATCATCTATATTTTTTATTTTACCAACATTTCTATAAATGATTGTATATTTATTAATAAGTTTAATATTTCTTAAGTCTATATCTTTGATACTTTCTATTATTAGGAAATATTTGTTTTTAAAGGTAAACATATGAACATCATAATTGAAAGATTTAATAAAATACAATCGAATATATCAAAATTAAATAACTCTAAATCACCAAAGATTATAGCTGTGAGCAAGACATTTTCGTTAGACCATATAATGCCATTAATTGAATATGGCCATAATCATTTTGGGGAGAATAAAGTTCAAGAAGCTGAGGCTAAATGGCTACAAATTAAAAAAGAAAAAAAAAATCTACAGCTTCATATGATAGGTAAATTACAAAGTAATAAGGCCAAACAAGCTGTAAAAATATTTGATTATATTCACTCTCTTGATAGTCAAAAGCTTGCAGATATTTTATCTAAAAGCCAAAGCGAAATTAATAAATCACTTAATTATTTCATTCAGGTAAATATTGGAAACGAAAAACAAAAATCAGGCATTAATTATAACGAAGTAGATCAATTTTATAATTATTGTACAAATGAAAAAAAGATGAATATCCTTGGTTTAATGGCCATCCCCCCTCAAGATGAAAATATAGAAAAGTATTTTAAGAGTCTCTCGGATTTAAATTCTTCACTTGGTCTAACCGAGCTAAGCATGGGAATGTCTTCTGATTATATTCAAGCTATAAATTATAAGGCTTCTTATCTAAGAATAGGTAGTGCGATATTTGGAAATAGATCTTAAATTATATTTATAATTGTTTTTTTATTAATTTTTTTAACTATTTGTTTTAAATCTTTTTTATTTACTGCAATACATCCTTCTGTTTTTTTATAATTTTTTGTTGCAACATGAATAAATATTGCACTTCCTTTATTTTTTATCGTTGGATTTATATTGAAATTTAAAACTAAAATGATGTCATAAGTATTATTTTTTTTATAAAGTCTCTCAAAACTATATTTAGAAGGAAGTTTAATAAGTTTGTTATAAAAAATTGATTTTGGATCATCACACCACCCCATCTTTTTATTAATTGTGGTTTTTAACAATTTAGTCTTTAAATTAGAAATCCGATCTTTCCTATATAATATGTATTTGATTTTAAATTTACCTTTTGGTGTAATCTGGTCACCTTCTCTTTTTTTTACTCCAATTCCTCTTTTACCTATAGCGCATTTTACTTTATAGTTATTAAAAGTTAGTTTTTTATTTTTTATTAAAATATGCATTTAGTAAATGTTCTATCATTTGGTTCTAAAAATTTTAACACTTCATTGGAAGAACTTAAAGCTCATTTAGACTTTAAACTTATTTTAATTGATAAGCTAAAAGAGGAAGAACTAAAAGACTATGACATCTTAATTTTTCATCAAGATTGTTTAAAAATAGACTCTGTAAAAAAGATATTACAAGAAAGTCAGCAGATTAAAATTTTAGTTTCAAATAACACTGTTAAACAAAAAGATTATTTTAATGATGTTATTCCTTTACCGTTAAAGTTATCCGAATTAAATAGTATTGTTGAAAATTTAGTTGCAAAAAAAAACTTTAACAAGAATTCATCTATATTATTAAAAGAATATAAATTGAACAAGAATGAAAAAAGATTAGTAAAAGATAAAAACTATATTTCTTTAACAGAAAAAGAAATTCAACTTTTAGAATTATTATTGTTAAACAAGAAACCAATTAGTAAAAATAAAATTTTAGAGGAGGTTTGGAAATACTCAACTTCAGCGGATACTCATACAGTTGAAACTCATATTTATAGATTAAGGAAAAAAATAAAGTCCAAGTTTAAAGATGAAAATTTTATTCTAAATGATAAAAATGGATATTTATTATGAAAAAAAGAAATAAGATTGCAATAGATCTTTTTACTAAAAAATATCGTAAGCGTGTGGTTAAACCCAAAAAGGGAAAAGGTAGTTTCAAAAGAAGAAAAAAATAAATTAGTTTAGTCGAGCTCCAATTTGTTGAATTATTTTTGAGGACATCTCAGTTCCTTTGTTTAAGCTTTCTCTAAGAGATAGGTTATTTACAAAACCATGTAAAAAACCAGCTGCAAAAAGATCTCCAGCTCCAGTTAAGTCTACAATTTGCAGATTTTTCTGAATTTCGCACTCTACAATTTCATCTTTTCTAATGGCGATTGCTCCTCTTTCACCTCTTGTAATTATTAACAATTTTTCAAGTTTTTTTGAAAATTCAATGACATTATTAAAATCCTTAGCGTCTATTAAAGACATTATTTCTTGTTCGTTTGAAAAAGTAATATCTAATTTATTTTTTACCAAGTCTAAAAAATGAACCTTATGTCTTTCTACACAAAATAAATCTGATAATGACATTGCTACTTTATTGGAATTTTGAATTGCTTTTTCAAAAGCTTTTTTAGGCTCTCCTTCATCCCAAAGATATCCCTCTAGAAATAAAAGTTCACTATTTTTTACCGAATTAATATCTATGTCATTCTCATTAATTTTGCCTGCTGTGCCTAGGAATGTACACATGGTTCTCTCAGAGTCAGGCGTAATTAAAATTAGGCAAGTTCCTGTAGGAATTGCTTCCTTTTTTTTGGAATAAAAATATTTAACTTTTTCTTTTTTTAGTCCTTCTTCGTACTTGGCTCCAAGTTCGTCATCACTTACTTTACCTATAAAACCAACATCATTTCCTAATTGAGAGAGACCCACTATTGAATTAGCTACTGAGCCACCAGAAACTGTTTCTTCAATTTTTAGATTTGAAAGTAATTTTTTGAACTCAATTTCATCTACAAGCTTCATGGTACTTTTTGTTAAATTATTTTGAATGATAAAGTTGTCGTTTACTTTGCAAATTACATCAACAATGGCGTTGCCTACTCCTAAGATTTTCATTTATGCTTTTTTGGTTTTAATTGGCTTTTTTCTATTTGGATAACAGCTTTTACAAATTTTACAAGTAATTCCATAGCAGTCTCTTGCTTTACAAAATTCTCTACCATACCAAATTATTTGTAAATGAAGTTTATTCCAGTACTTTTTTGGAAAGATTGCCTTTAAATCTGTCTCTGTTTGCACTACGTTTTTTCCATTAGTTATACCCCACCTTTGAGCCAGCCTATGAATATGTGTGTCTACAGGAAAGGCAGGAAATCCAAATCCTTGAGACATCACTACGCTAGCTGTTTTATGACCAACACCGGGTAATTGCTCTAATTCTTCGTAAGTTTTAGGCACTTTACCTTTGTATTTTTTAACTAATATTTTTGATAAGAAGAAAATACTTTTTGCTTTAACTCTAAATATTCCTATTCTTTTAATTAAACGCTCAATTTTTTTTCTTCCAAGTTTTACAAAGTGCTCAGGCTTGTTATATTTTGGATAAATATTCTTTGTAACATTATTAACATTCACATCAGTACATTGAGCGGAAAGTAGAACTGAAACTAGAAGTGTAAATGTATTTTTGTAGTTTAAAGGTATAGGAACTTTCGGATAAGTTTTATTTAAAATCCTAAGAATAATCTTGGATTTTTGCTTATTGTTCACTTAAAATTTAAAAGATCCCTCATGGAATAAAGACCAGGCCTTTTATTTATTATCCATTTTGCTGCAGTCAAAGCTCCTTCTGAAAAAAGCGCTCTATCAAAAGCCTCATGATTTAAAGAAACTTTTTCTTTTCCAGTTGAAAAAGAAACCTCGTGTTTGCCTATTACTGAGCCTTTTCTTTGTGAATTAAAATTAATTTTTTTTCCGTATGGGAAAGATTTTTTATTTAGATATCTTTTTCCTATTAATTTATAAAAATCTTTGTTTTTTCCAACGGCAATACCTTTACCAAGCATGAGAGCTGTACCTGAAGGATGGTCTTTCTTGTTTCTGTGGTGAACCTCAAATACCTTAGTAAGAAAATTACTATCAAGTGATTTTGAAGCTATCTCAGTTAAGTACATTAACAAATTCACTCCTAAGCTCATATTTCCAGCTTTAAGTATAGAAATTTTTTTTGAATATTTTTTAATTATATTTTCCTCTTTTTTTGTGAAACCTGTAGTTCCTATAACTACTTTTTTTTTTAATTTTGCCGCAATCTTCAAAACTTCTAAAGTACATTCAGGGACTGTAAAATCAATTATTACCTTAGCTTTTTTAAATGCATTTTCAGTATTTAAACTTGGTCTAATCCCCGCTATTTTTTTATTTATTGTTTTGTTTTCAGTTAGAGATATTAATTTAAAGTTTTTATTTATTTTTGATGTTTTAATGAGCTGTTGACCCATTCTTCCCAAACAACCAGTTATTGCTAAGTTAATTTTTTTCATCAATATACAAGATTTATAATTACAATAATAATAAGGACAATTATAGCCCAAATAGATAAATTTTTTAAAAATTGTTTTACCTTATTATTTGTAGATAAAAATGATGGTAAAATTAAAATTAATACTGCAGTTAGAAATATCGCAGACATTATCTGTTCGGTTTCCATTTAGATTATGAGCTTTTCCAAAATTTTTTTGCTTTTTCAAAAAAACTTTTAATTACAGGATCGGGTTTATTAGATTCTATTTCGTTGAATTCTTCTAATATTTCCTTTTGTCTTTTTGAAAGAGAACTTGGGACTTGAGTAATTACTCTTATATACAAATCACCAAAAATATTTCTTCTTAAAACTGGCATTCCCTTTCCTTTCAACCTGAATTGCTTTCCATATTGAGTAGCAGAAGGAATTTTGATTTTTGATTTTCCACCGTCAATTGAAGGAACTTCCACAGTCGTTCCTAAAGCAGCATCAGAAAAAGAAATTGGAAGTTCATAATACAAATTCTCCTCAGATCTTTTAAAAATATTATGGTTGTCTATAGAAATAAAAAGATAAAGATCTCCATTTGAACCACCCTTTGAACCAGCTTCTCCTTTACCAGACAATCTTATTCTAGTTCCATCATCAACGCCTTTGGGAATTTTTACTGTTACATTTTCATTTCCCTGTACTTTTCCATTTCCACTACACGATTTACATGGATTGCCTATTGTTTCTCCATATCCGCTACATTGAGGACAGGTTTGCTGGATAGTAAAAAAACCCTGGTTAGTTCTTACCTTACCTCTTCCTGAACAATAACTACATTTTATAGGCTTAGAGCCTTTTGCAGCTCCACTTCCAGAACATGGGGTACATTTTTTATAAGTAGTGTACTTAACGTTTTTTTCTAATCCTTTATAAGCTTCTTCTAAGCTGATACTTACATCGTATCTTAAATCATTACCTCTATTACTAGATCGTCTTGAAGATCCTCCAGAGCCAAAGTCTCCAAAAAAATCTTCGAATATGTCTGAGAACGAAGAGGAATTAAAATCAAATCCTCCGAAACCTTGACCACCTCCTCCAGCTCCCTCAAAGGCAGCATGTCCAAACTGATCATAATTTGTTTTCCTTTTTTCATCTGAGAGAACATGATAAGCTTCACTAGCCTCTTTAAATTTTTCTTCTGAGGATTTATCACCTTTTGTTTTGTCTGGATGATATTTGAGAGCTAGTTTACGGTAAGCTTTTTTAATTTCTTCTTCAGACGACGATTTTGTTACACCTAAGACATCATAATAATCTCTTTTAGCCACAGGACGTCTCCTTTATTAATTTTCTTAGGCGCTTTTTTCTTTATCGTCTTTTACATCTTCAAAATCAGCATCTACAACGTTTTCTTTGTCTTCTGTTTTCGCATCCTTTGTTTCTTTTTCTTTAGTTTCAGGTTTTTGCTGACTTTTGTAAACTGCTTCACCTAATTTCATAGAAGCTTGAATTAAATTTTGTGTTTTTTTCTTTATATCTTCCGAATCTGTTCCTTCTAAAGATTTTTTAAGATCTGCAATGCCACTTTCAATAGCTTTTTTCTCTTCAGCAGAAATTTTATCTCCATGTTCTTTTAAACTCTTCTCCGTTGAAAAAACCAAACTATCAGCTTGATTCCTTGCATCAACTGAATCTCTTTTCTTCTTGTCAGCTTCTTTATTAGCCTCAGCGTCTTTAACCATCTTTTGAATTTCTTCTTCAGACAAACCACCAGATGCCTGAATTTGAATTTTTTGCTCTTTTCCAGTCCCTTTATCTTTAGCTGAAACGTTTACAATTCCATTTGCATCAATATCAAACGTAACTTCGATTTGAGGCGTTCCTCTTGCAGCAGGAGGTATTCCTACTAATTCAAAGTTTCCTAAAATTTTATTATCCGAAGCCATTTCCCTTTCACCCTGTAGAACTCTTATTGAGACTGCAGGCTGGTTATCCTCTGCAGTTGAAAATACCTGACTTTTTTTAGTTGGTATCGTTGTATTTTTTTCAATTAGTTTGGTTGAAACACCGCCTAAAGTTTCTATTCCAAGAGATAAAGGGGTCACGTCTAACAATAAAACATCTTTAACGTCACCTTGTAAAACTCCTGCTTGAATAGCTGCTCCCATAGCAACTACTTCATCAGGATTCACACTCTTGTTAGGTTCTTTGCCAAAGAAATTTTTAACCGTTTCAACAATTTTAGGCATTCTAGTCATACCACCAACTAAAACCACCTCATTAATTTCTGCTGCAGAAAAACCTGAGTCTTTAAGAGCAATCTTGCAAGGTTCTAAGGTTTTTTCGACTAGTTCAGAAACTAAAGCTTCAAGCTTCGCTCTTGTAAACTTTAAATTAACGTGCTTTGGTCCTGTTTTATCAGCAGTGATGAAGGGTAAATTTATTTCTGTTTGAGCGGCAGAAGATAGTTCTATCTTAGCTTTTTCAGCAGCTTCTTTTAATCTTTGTAAAGCCAATTTGTCATTCTTTAAATCAATCCCATTATCTTTCTTAAATTCATCGATTAAGTATTTAACAATTGCATCGTCAAAATCTTCTCCTCCTAGAAAAGTATCTCCATTAGTAGACTTAACTTCAAAAACACCATCTCCAATTTCTAATATTGAAACATCGAAAGTTCCACCTCCTAAATCATATACAGCAATTTTTTGACCATTTTTTTTATCCAATCCATAAGCTAATGCAGCAGCGGTTGGTTCATTTATAATTCTTAAAACTTCTAAGCCTGCAATTTTTCCAGCATCTTTTGTTGCTTGCCTTTGAGCATCATTAAAATAAGCAGGAACAGTAATCACAGCCTTTGATACAGCTTGACCTAAATATTTCTCAGCAGTTTCTTTCATTTTTTGTAAAACGAAAGCAGAGATTTGTGAAGGTGAATACTTTTTTCCTTTACCTTCAATCCAAGCTTCTCCATTATCTGATTTAATTATTTTAAAAGGAACTCTGCCAAGGTCTTTTTTTACTGTTTCATCTTCAAAAGATCTTCCTATCAATCTTTTAGCAGCAAATATTGTATCTTGCGCATTTGTAACAGCTTGTCTTTTTGCTGGTTGGCCGACAAGTTTTTCTTCATTTTCTAAAAAAGCAACTACCGAAGGTGTTGTTCTTGTTCCTTCTGTATTTTCTAAAACTTTAGCCTGTGATCCATCCATAATGGCAACACAAGAGTTTGTAGTTCCTAAATCAATTCCTATTACTTTGCTCATTGTTTAAATTCCTTTAATTGTTGATATTTATATGGGTGTTTTTTCCTCTTCTGCAAGGTTAATTCTCCTCTTTTTTCTTATTTTTTTCCTCATTTTTAGTTGTTTTTTTCTTAGCTACAGCAACTAATGCGGGCCTTAATAATCTCTCTCCCAGCATATATCCTGGCTGAATTTCTTGCAGAATAGCTCCAGTTTCTGCAGTTTCATCTTCAACTTCAGACATAGCTTGATGAAGATTTGGATCAAATTTATGATTTTTTGTGTCAATCTTTTTTATTCTATTTTTTTCAAATATGGATACCAAGTCTTTTTCAATAATTGTTAAATTTTCTAAGAATTTATCTAAATCCTTATTATTTTTAAGCACCGCGTCATTTTGAATAGCCAATTTTGCTCTCTGTAGATTATCTAAAATAGCTAAGCTTTCTTTTGCAAAATTAAAAGAGCCAAATTCAAAAGCGTCTTTAATTTCTTTCTCAAATCTTCTTCTTTGATTTTCTATTTCTGCTAAAGATCTTAATAATTTATCCTCTGACTCGGCAAATTTATCCTCTATAGTTTTTTCTTTTTTTACCTCAGAGTGAGATTCGTGATCTTTATTTTGATCTTTTTGTGACTTAACATCTTTTTTTTGATCATTTTCAACCATGATAATTGCTATATAGTGTCTATAATTTAAAATACTAGATATAAATGAAAAAAATTTTAATAGGCACACACAATACTGGAAAATTTAAAGAAATTAGCTATCTATTATCTAAAAGTATCAAAAAAATTTCTCCAATTAAATTTAAAATTAAAAGCCCAAAAGAGACTGGTAAAACTTTTTCATCTAATGCTCAGTTAAAGGCAAAATATTTCTCAAAATTTACCAAATTACCAGTAATTTCCGATGACTCAGGCATTTGTATAAAAGCTTTAAAAAATCAACCAGGAATTTACTCTGCTAGATGGGCTAAAAAACACGGAAGCTTTTCAAATGCCATGAAATTTATATTAAAAAAAATTAAAAAAAAAAAAGATAGATCAGCTGTATTTGTGTGTAGTTTATCTTTTAAATATCCTAGAAAAAAAATAATTACCGTAGTAGGCAAAATTAAAGGAAAAATCTCACATGATATGCGTGGTGTTAACGGTTTTGGATATGACCCAATATTTATACCTAATTCAGAAATACTTACTTTTGGTGAAATGAGGAAATCTAGTAAAATTAATATGGATCACAGGTATATTGCTTTTCAAAAACTAAAAAAGAAGATTAGAACTTTGTAAATTTTTTATTTTCAGCCTTATAAATATTTAAATTTTGAATAATTTTTTTGTTTTCAAAACTAAAAGTTCCAATTTTACCTTTAATTTTTCCTTTAAAAGAGAAATCATTAACCGTATTAATTTTACCATTTTTTTTCCAAGCGTAATAAATTAGGCCTAAGGCATCATAAGCTAAAATTGTCATTTCACTTGGAGAACTATTAAAAGTTTTCAAATAAGTATCTTGGTACTTTTTAAATTCCTTATAATCTACTGAAGGGTAGTATAATTTTTTAATTGTATTTTCATAAAAGATGCTTTCATCAAACCATTGGTTTAAAGTTGTAAATAAAACTTTATCTTGATCTACATCTGTAAAAACTAAAGAGGTCAATACGCTTTTTAAACTATTCCCGAAATCTATTATTATCACAGAGTCAAAGTTTACCTCTCCTAAAGTATATTTTTGCTCTAATCTTTCCAATTGTTTTTTTGATTGCTCGTCGTCTTTGTCTTCAAACATCTTTTTTCTATTTTCTAGATTCTTTTTTCTTTGTGTATAGTTTGTTAAAATTTCTATTTCACCAGTTAAGATCTTTGGGTCGGAGCTATATTTAAAGATTTTGTAGTTCTTTAAATCAAAATTATCTAATTTTTTTTCTACAAAGCTTGTGTAATTATTTTTAGGTATAAGAATTATAGTTTTATTTTTTCTTTGTTTTTTTATAAATTTCATTAGAGCCTTCATTTGAGACTCAAGACTAATTCCAATACTTATTATGTTGCTTTGAAATTCTGGGTTTATATTTGAAGGAGAAATAAATACCGTATCATTAAATTTTTTAACTACATCAAAATCTTCATTATTGATTGGCCCAATTATAATATCAACATTTTGAGAGCGAATTTCTTGAATTGCTTTATTTAATTTTTTTTTATCGCTAGAGCCAGAGTCTCTTGGAATAATATAAACATTCTTATCATTTATTTCATTTAATGCTAATTGCAATGAATATAGAAGCGAATTTCCAAGTTCCTTATATTCTCCACTAAGAGGAGCTAATAAACCTACTTTAAGAATATTATTATTCTCATTACTTAATAAATTAGAATTAAAAAATATTAATATATAAGTTAATATTGATATAAATTTATTTTTCATAAAATGAAATTATTTACTAAAACTTTATATATTGTTTCAACCCCCATTGGAAACTTAGATGATATAACTATACGTGCAATAGATGTATTAAAAAACTCTGATGTAATTCTTTGTGAAGACACTAGACACTCTTTAAAGCTGTTAAATCATTTAAAAATTAAAAAAAAATTAATCTCATATCACAAGTTCAATGAAAAAAAAGAACTTGAAAAAATTATAGAATATTTAAATGAAGGCAAAATTTTGTCTTTAATTTCAGATGCAGGCACTCCCTCACTTTCTGATCCAGGTCGACTATTGATATCAACATGTATTAAAAAAAATATAAAAATTGTACCAATTCCTGGAGCTTCTTCTATTACAGCTTCTATGAGCGTATCTGGCTTTAAAGATCAATTCCTGTTTTATGGATTTTTACCAAAGACTGAAAAAGAAATAGAAAAAACTCTATCTACTCTTTCTCAGTATAGTTTTTCTCAGATATTTTTTATACCTGCCATTAAGATAAATTTTTACTTGAAAAAATTTAAACAATTTTTTACAGGCAGAAAACTGTTAATTGCCAAAGAACTTACAAAATTACACGAGTCATTTTATAGAGAAGATATTGATAAAATTGATATGTTTAAAACTCCCATCAAAGGCGAGTTAACAGTTGTAATATCAGAAAAAAAAATTAAAGATAAATTTTTTGATGAAAAAAAAGTTATTAAAAAAGCGAAATTATATTTAAAAAAATATAGTTTAAAGGATGTTGTTGAATTACTATTTGAGTCAGAAAAAATTAATAAAAAGAAGATTTATCAAATATGTTTAAATATTAAAAAAAAAGATGAAAAAAATAACTAGTTTATTATTAATATTATTTTTAGTCTCTTGCTCTTCTGTTGGAAGATTCGGTACAGGCGTTGATATAACATTTGATCCTAGGACAATTGGCATGCAAATTGATGATACTATAATGCAAAAAAATTTAAGTGCGAGATTAGCCTTAACAGATAAAAAATACTTTTTGTCTATTCAATCAGAAGTAATTGATGGAAGAATATTTCTTTCGGGTAAAGTCGAGGAGCCTGAAGAAAAAATCAAAATAACAAAAATGGCATGGGAAACAAAAGGCGTTAGATCAGTAAAGAATGCAATTAGTATTAAAGGACAGAGTAATTTTAAAAGCACAGCAAAAGATATTTTAATTACAAGTCAATTAAGGTCAGCTTTGATATTTAATAAAAAAACTAAGGCAAGAAATTATACTTTAGAAACAATAAATAAAAATATTTATATTTTTGGTATAGCAATGAATAAAGAAGAAAAAAAAGAGGTGATTAATGAAGCAAATAAAATATATGATGTAGAGAGTGTTATTCCCTCTATTTACTTAGCCTCAGAATTAAGTCGCAATAAACTCTAATTTTTATAATCAATTACATGCGCAGAGTAAGCTGCTACTGAAGCTAAATTTAAGATATCTGATGTGCTTGATCTTAAAGGAGCAACTTCAATTGGTAGACCTAGACCTATTAATAGAGGGCCAATTAGTTTTGCCCCTCCATACACCTTCATAAGTTTGGTTGAAATAGCAGCACTATGTAATGCTGGCATAATTAAAATATTTGCATTACCAACTATTTTAGAGAAAGGATATGTCTCTTGATAGATTGGGTTCAAGGCTACGTCTGGCTGCATTTCACCGTCAAAGTCAAAGTCTACCTTATCTTTTTTCAATAATTCTATTGCATCTCTCACGTGTTTAGTATTTTTTGATATAGGATTACCGAATGTAGAGTGAGAAAGAAATGCTACTTTGGGATCAAACCCAAATAATCTCGCAACTCTAACACAGGATTTTGAAACATTAACCAATCTTTGCGCTGAAGGAAAATCTTGAACATTGGTATCTGCCACTAGAATTGTTTTCCCTTTTGAATTAATCATTGTCATACCAAAGATTTCTTCCCCAGGCCTTGAATCTACAACTTTCTTAAGTTTTTCTATAGAAGCTGCATAATGTCTTATATTACCTGTAACCATTGCATCTGCATCTTTACAGGCAATCATTGAAGATCCCCAAGCAATACGATCATTTCTTACTAATCTATCAACATCTCGCTCTAATTGACCCTCTCTCTGCAATTTTTTGTACAAATGTTTTACGTATTTCTCTCTCTTTTGTTTATTTGTTGAATTTACTATTTCAATTTTATAATTTTGATCTAAACCAATCTTTTTTAACTGTTCTTTTATTCTTTTTTCAGCACCAATTAAAATCGGCGTACCAAGCTTATTTTTTCCAAACTCTATAGCTGCTTTAAGCATATTTTCATCTTCCCCCTCAGCAAATACAACTCTTTTAGGATTTTTTCTTACTTTTGCATTGATACCTTGCATCAAAGACATCGAGGGATCTAGACGATTTGTTAGTTCATCTTTATAACTATCAAAATCTGCAATTTTTTTTCTTGCTACTCCACTTTTAATTGCGGCTTTAGCAACTGCTAATGGTATTACACTTATTAATCTAGGATCAAAAGTTGAAGGAATTATATAATTCTTTCCGTATTTCGGTCTATCTCCACCATATGCTGAAACAACTTCATCAGGCACATCCTCTCGTGCTAAAGATGCAATAGCTTTAGCCGCTGAAACTTTCATTTCTTCATTTATTACCTTTGCTCTTACATCTAATGCCCCTCTAAATATGTAGGGAAATCCAATTAAATTATTTACTTGATTGGGGTAATCTGATCTTCCAGTAGCAACTATAGCATCCGTTCTTACTTCATTAATAATTTCTGGCTTAATTTCTGGGTCAGGATTTGCGCAAGCAAAAATAATTGGATTTTTTGCCATCGATTTAACCATTTCTTTTGACACCACATCCTTAGCAGATAATCCTAAAAATACATCAGCATCTTTCATGGCCTCTTTTAGTGTTCTTAATTTAGTATTAGCAGCAAAAGTTGATTTGAATTGATCTACATTTTTTCTTCCCTGATAGATTACTCCCTTACTATCACACATGATGATATTTTTATTTTTTACTCCAGAACTTATGAATAAATTTGTGCAAGCTTGAGCTGAGGCTCCTGCTCCATTAATTACTACTTTTACATTTTCGATTTTTTTTTTTGAGATATCCAATGCATTTATTAAAGCGGCTAAAGTGATAATTGCAGTACCATGCTGATCATCATGGAATATTGGAATGTCTAAAATATTTTTAAGCTTTTCTTCTATTATAAAGCAATCTGGAGCTGCAATATCTTCAAGATTTATACCTCCAAAGGTGCCACTAATATTTTTTATTGTCTCAACTATAGAGTCAATATTGCTATTATTAATTTCGATATCAATAGAGTCAATATCGGCAAATCTTTTGAATAAAACTGATTTACCTTCCATCACCGGTTTTGAAGCAAGAGAGCCAAGATTTCCAAGACCTAATATTGCTGAACCATTACTAATAACTGCAACTAGATTACCTTTACTAGTATAGTCATAAGCAAGATCAGGGTTTTTAGCTATTTCTTTTACTGGTGCCGCTACTCCTGGTGAGTAAGCTAAAGACAAATCTCTTTTAGTAGTTAAGGGTTTAGAAGAGTTTATCTCAATTTTGCCTGACTTTCCTTTTATATGAAAATCTAGAGCTTCTTTATCAGAATAATGGTCAATTTTAGATTTTTTTGTCATTTAAATTATGAGTATGTAATATAACTAACACTATCGCATTATTTATTTATTATTTGTGGCCTAATTTAGAATTTATATGAATTTGTTGTCGTCAACATATGTTTTTAGTTTTTTTACCTTATTAAGTAGAATTTTAGGTTATCTTAGAGATATATTAATTGCAATATTTTTAGGAGCATCGATTTTTGCAGATGCATTTTTTGTTGCTTTTAGACTTCCTAACACTTTCAGAAGACTGTTTGCAGAAGGAACTTTTAATGCAGCATTTATACCTAGTTATGTTTCTGAAAAAACTAAAAATTACAAAAAAGGAAAAAAATTTGCAGATGAGACTTTAGGTATATTAATTCTCATTCTTTTTTTTATAGTTCTTCTTGTTGAAATATTTACGCCTTACTTAGTATACTTAATCGCACCAGGTTTTTTGGAAGATACTCAAAAATTCAATCTTGCAGTTGAATTTACTAGAATAACATTTCCTTTTTTATTATTTGTAAGTATTTCGTCTTTTTTCGGGGGAATTTTAAATTCACATAATAAATTTGCCGCAGCCGCAGCTGCACCAATAATATTAAATGTTGTTTTGATATTAAGTATTTTAATATCTTATTTTTTTAATTTAGATTTTGCGAAACAATTGTCCTATGGGGTTTCTTTAGCAGGAATAATTCAATTATTTTTTTTAATGTTTTTTACAAAAAAATATTACAAACCATCCATTGAATTTAAAACTAAACTAAGTGGTAAAGTAAAATTCTTTTTTAAGAAACTTTTACCTAGTGTTCTGTCTTCAGGAGTTACGCAAATTAATATTTTGGTAGGCACAATCATAGCTTCTTTTGAGGCAAGCGCAGTATCCTATCTATACTATGCAGATCGAATTTATCAGATTAACTTAGCTATAGCAGGTATAGCAGTCGGAACTGTTTCCTTGCCAGTTTTAGCTAAAGCATTTAAGGAAAAAAATATTTCGAAGATTTCTAATATCCAGAGTAGATCTTTAGAACTTTCACTTTTATTATCAATACCTGCAAGTATAGGTTTAATCTTAGCATCAACAGAAATTGTAAACGCATTATTTGGATATGGGTCTTTTACTATTGAAAATATTAATATGACTGCCTTAGCTTTAAAATATTTTGGTTACGGTATACCAGCTTTTGCCCTGATTAAAATCTTATCTAACTTCTTTTTTGCTAGAAACAATACAAAAACTCCATTTTATATTTCAACATTTATAGTTTTATTTAATATTTTGATAAGTATTACCTTCTTTGACAAAGTTGGTTTCGTAATAATTCCTATTGCCACCTCTATATCTACCTGGATTGGTGTGATGATTTATATATATTTACTTAATGATAAGAATTTTTTATTACTCAGGAATTATTTACCTAAAAATATTTTCAAGATTATTTTAAATGCAGTATTTATGTCTTTTCTTTTGATATTTGCGTTAGATTATTATGGAGATTATTTGGACTATAATTATAAATATAAATCAGTTTATTTACTGATAATTGTTGGTTTTGTTGGTAGTGTTTATTTGGTATCGTGTTACTTAACAGGAATTTTGAAAACAAAAAACTTTAAAACAAATTGATATGAGCAATAAAGGATTAGTATTTTCAGGTGTACAACCCACGGGTAATTTGCATTTAGGAAATTATCTTGGTGCTATAAAAAATTTTGTATCCTTACAAAAAGAAATGAAATGTGTTTATTGTGTAGTAGATCTTCATGCTATAACCACTTTTCAAAACCCTGAAGAATTAAAAAATAATATTTTAGAAACTACTGCATGTTTTCTAGCAAATGGACTAGATCCAAAAAAAAGTATAATTTTTAATCAATCTTCAGTGCCTGCTCATTCAGAATTAGCTTGGATTTTCAACTGCGTATCAAGAGTCGGTTGGTTAAATAGAATGACTCAATTTAAAGATAAAGCTGGATCGGACAAAGAAAAAGCTAGTGTAGGACTTTATATTTATCCAAATCTTATGGCGGCTGATATTTTGTTATATAAAGCCACTCATGTCCCAGTTGGAGCAGATCAAAAACAACATTTAGAATTAACTAGAGATATTGCCCAAAAGTTTAATAAAGATTTTAATTGTGAGGATTTTTTTCCTTTACCCGAACCTCTTATTCTTAAAAATATTTCTAGAGTAATGAGTTTAAGAGATGGAACCAAAAAAATGAGCAAATCTGAGGAGTCTGATTATTCAAGAATTAATCTTAAAGATAGTCCAGATGAAATTGTAAAAAAAATTAAAAAAGCTAAATCAGATTCAGAGTCTATCCCAGATAATATAAAATCTTTAGAAAAAAAACCTGAAGCATTAAACCTTTTAACTATATTTTCAGATGTATCTAAAATTAACCTAGAAAATGTTTTAAAAGAAATGGCTGGAAAAGAATATTCTTATTTAAAAGGAAAACTAGCAGATCTTTTAGTAAGTGAAATTTCACCCATCGGCAAAGAAATAGTTAAATTAATGGATGATAAGACATATTTGATTAATATATTGAAAAAAGGTACTGAAAAAGCAAGCATTAAAGCTGAGGAAAACCTCAAAAATATACGTGAAAAAGTTGGCTTGATATAATATACAATATTCAAATGATACATACAGAACCAACACCTAATCCAGAGTCTTTAAAATTTTTGTCTGAAAATATAATTTCAAATATAGGGACTGAGGAATTTCAAAAAAATGAAATTAAAAAAATAAACAACCCATTTATAAAAGAATTGTTAAGTTTTAAGGGTGTAGAATTAGTTCTAGTCTCAAAAAATTTTTTATCGGTTAAAAAAACAAAAGATATCTCCTGGAATGAATTAAAACCAATGGTTATTTCACATTTAAATCATTATTTTGAAAATAACAAAGAACCCATTTTAAAAGAAGAATTAAAGAAAAAAGAAACCAAAGATCATACTGATGAAACTGTTCGAAAAATAATTGATGTACTAGACACAAAGATTAGACCTGCAGTAGCAAGAGACGGAGGAGATATAAAGTTCAAATCTTTTGAAAATGGAGTTGTTAAAGTTGAACTTCAAGGAAGTTGCTCAGGTTGCCCCAGCTCCTTAATGACTTTAAAACAAGGAGTACAAAACTTACTAAAACATTACGTAAAAGAGGTTAATTCCGTAGAGGCAAACTAGTATGAAAAAAAAATTAAGTTATAGAGATCAATTAATTGAATTAGCCAACATATATGATGTTAAAGAAATTAAAGATTACGTAAAAAATAAAAAGAATTTAACTTCTGGTCAACTGGAATTAATTTTAAAAAAGAATAAGATTATAATACCAAAAGAATTTAAAACTAATTTCTTTAAAGAAAATTTTACTAAACCATTATCTAGAGTATCAAGACGTATAGATGATTTTAAAGATGATAGCTCCAAAAAGGCTTCTAGAGTTTCAAGACAAATAACTTATTTTAAAGAAGATAGTGCAAGAAATTTTTCAAGATTTTGGACAAATTTGTGGAGATCAATGGGCATCCTAGGTCTAGGTATTTTGAACACTTTTCCAAAAGCGGGAAAAGCAATTTATCATTTTGCTGGGGATTCTTTAACTAACTTATTTCACGGAATTTATGATCAACAGGTAAACAAAAGCAAAGCAGGTAAAATTGTTCTAGCCTTCTTTTTAATTGCGGGAGGTATAACTATTTTGGTGTCAGGCGTTGATACATTTAAGAAAATAGACAAATCTCAGGAAAAACAAATAGTAAAAAAAGAAATTAAAAAACCAGAAGTTAAAGCTAAAAAAGAAATTAAAAAACCAGAAGTTAAAGTTAAAAAAGAAGTTAAAAAACCGAAAAATAATAAAAAAGTTCCAGAACTTATTTTACCAGACTTAAATTTAAAAACACAAACGGTTTTAAGTTTATTTGAAGATGTAGAATATGACTTAAATACTGTAAGATACGAAAAAACTGTTAAACCAATTTACTTTACTCAATTTCCAAAAGATTTAGATGAAATTCAAAGCGTTAAACTAAAGAAAGAAACTTTTATTAAGATTGTTCTCCCATTAATAGTTGCAGAGAATGAAAAAATATTAGACGATAGATCTAAATTAAAAGACATTTCTTCAAGAAAAATTACGTCTGATGATGAAAAACAATGGTTAAGACAAAAATTTTTAGAATACAAAGTTAAAAAAAGTGATGTTGAGGAATTAAAAATTAGAATGGACATAATTCCCGCGTCTATTGCTCTTGCTCAAGCAGCTAAGGAGAGTGGCTGGGGAACATCCCGCTTTGCCTTAGAGGGTAATGCAATATTTGGTCAATGGACTTGGAATGGAGCAGGTATAGAGCCTTTATTAAAAGATAAATCTAAAAATCATAAAATTTTAAGATTTCCAATTTTGAGAGCTTCAGTAAAAGCTTATAAGAATAATCTAAACACTCACAAAGGTTATGTAAAATTTAGAGAAAAAAGAAAGCAATTAAGAGATAAAAATAAAAAGATTCATGGTCTAAAGCTAACCAAAACACTTGAAAATTATGCTCAAGCTGGAAGTGAATATACAAAGATTTTAGCACAAATTATTGTTCAAAATAGATTGATGGATTTCGAGCCAGTAAGATTAGAAAACTCAATTCAGCAACGACAGCTGAATTTATAAATACTTATTTATCAGATATAACAAATTGAATTCCTAGCCAGCGCCAAAATCCATCTATCTCTTTTAAAGAGCAATTTATTCTACCACGTTCCCCAACAAATTTTTCCATAATATCTATTTTTAAAGTATTTTTTTCAATGAAAGATATTTTAGAATTTCTCCATTTATTACCCTCATTTGAAAAACAATTAATTTGTTCTAAATTATTAATATTTTCTTCAAAAAATATTTTTATACTTGGAGGATTTTTAGACTGTAATAAATATTTATCTTCAGGTAACATTGTTTTATACTTTAAAGGAAGAGTCTTCATTAAAGTTTTAAATCTATTTAACTCACCATATTTTTCATTTATTGGGAATCTAGGAAGTTCCCACAAATCTTTAGTTTCATCAATAACTCCTGAGTGTTGGCCAAAAGCATAATTAAATCCTAAATCTTTAATTATTTTTTTAAATTCTTCACTATATTCACCAAAGGGATAAGAAAAAAAGTCTGAATTTCTTCCCAGTTTTTTTTTAAAAATCTCAATTGATTTTAAAATATCGTTTTTAATAATTTCTGCACTTTCGTCAACAAGATATTCGTGTGAATGACTATGGTTTCCTATTTCCGCAAGATTAGTCTTGTGAATTTCTAAAATTTGGTCCCAATTCATATAATTAAAAGATCCAACCTCTCGAGTGTTCACAAATAAAATAAAAGGTATTTTTTTTTCTCTTAAGATTGGCCAGGCATTTTCATAAAATGACAAAAGACCATCATCAATAGTTAATAAAACTTTTCTTTCTTTTTTGTTTTTAGAAAGATCCTCTTTAAAGTTTTTTGGATGAATAAATCGAATATCTTGATTTTCAATTATCTTTAGTTGTTCTTTAAAAACATCTAATTGAATATT
>JACLAC010019814.1_pt1 | contig 23909 bp, 14 predicted proteins | sample 8027881 | NCBI WGS metagenome assembly JACLAC01 (sample SAMN15725517, study PRJNA655200) | protist metagenome | isolation source: fluorescence activated cell sorting (FACS) single amplified genomes of... | place: Spain: Blaines Bay Microbial Observatory, Mediterranean Sea | collected 2016-01-19 | reverse complement strand
TCTTCTGCAGCGCTGCACTTGCTCTCACAACAGTGTGACCCGAGAATCTGCCACATGCTGATTGAACAGGGTGCTCCCTATGACATCCACACGGCAGCCACACTCGGAGACACGAACCGCGTATCCGACTTGATTTCCGCTGATCCGTCGTTGATCGGCTTCTTATTATACGGCTTCTATCCGACTGGCTATTGTGTCCACTGCGGCCAGCTTGAAACTCTGCGAGCTCTGCTGAAGGCAGGTGCCGATCCGAACTCCCGGGACAATTGGGGAAGCACGTTATTATCAAAGTGTGACCATCTGCCGGAATTGCACGACCTTTTATTATCATACGGCGTTAAACTATGAGATTCGGCATCTGACAATTATCCGCCAGCTTTAACATGCCCAAGGATCATTTGCAGTTCCGGCACAGAAAGCCTTCCGTGTCGAATTCAAAGACCTCGTGCAAAACTCCCTGCTGCCTCAACACCGATGTCGAAGCCGCCGAGAGATTCCGTCAGGCCGTTGAAGAAAACCAACGCCGGAGTCTACAGCCGGTCACTCGGGGCGACCGATGTGGGGCAGATACTCGATGAGGCCAACACTTGCCTTTACGTCGCCAAAAGAAACAACCGGTATCAGATCGTGCGATTCGATCAGGTGGAACGGTGCCGCTTCACACAGGCGATCTGGACTTCACCTCAGATGAATTAAGAGCAGTCAGCGTCAGAGTGAGGCAAAGTTTTTAAGCAGTCTCAGTCCGACTTTCTGACTCTTTTCGGGATGAAACTGAGTCGCAAACAAGTTGCCTTGCCGGACCGAAGACGCGAATGGTCCGCCGTGATCGGTCCGGACGGCAACGACCAATTCGTCATCAGGAGCTGTGTGGTAGCTGTGCACAAAGTAGACGTAAGCCCCCTCGGGGATGCCGCCGAACAAAGGCGATGACTGAGCGAAGTTGAGCGAGTTCCAGCCCATGTGCGGAATCTTGAGTTCCGGCTGTTTTTCAAAGCGGACGACTTTACCGGCGATCAGCCCGAGTCCCTCGAATTCTCCGTCTTCGTAGCTCACGTCGAACAACAACTGCTGGCCAAGGCAGATGCCCAGCAGTGGTCGATCGGCAGTGACGTGATCGGTTATCGGGCCAACCATGTCCTTGTTTTTCAGCTCGCGAATGGCATCGCGAAACGCGCCGACACCCGGCAGCACCATCCGCTCGGCGTTGGCCAGCTCGCTGCCCTTCGTGCAGATCTGCGCTTCGATGCGGAGTTTTTCGAATGCCTTCTGGACACTCCGCAGATTACCCATTCCGTAGTCAATAATGTGAATCATGTTGCTCTGGTCCGCCGAGCCATGCCCGCTCAGCCATTGTGGCGAATGACGATCTCGTCCCCGTCCTGGACGATGTATTCTTTTCCTTCGAGCCGATGCAGTCCGGCCGCTTTCACTTCGCGCTCCGAACCAAGCCGGAACAGATCGGACGTTGCGATGACCTCGGCCCGGATGAAGCCGCGAGCCAGGTCACTGTGAATCGCGTCCGCGGCCTCGACCGCCGTGGAACCTCGAGCCAGCAGCCACGCATGCACTTCTTTTTCGTCACAGGTGAAAAATGTGATGAGGTCTGTGACGTTGAAGGCCGCCTCGATCAGCCGATCGCGACACGGTTCGGCCAAGCCCATCTCCTCGGCAAACTCGGTCTGCTCATCCTCAGGCAGTTGAGCCACCTCGAGCTCAAGCCCAACCGGAGCGGCGATTGCTGGGACACCAGAGTCGGAAAGCTGGTTCAGGATCGCCTCATCGAAACTGGAGTCCGCCGTGTTGCAGACGACCAGACGCTGCTTGCGGGTCAGCAGGGCGAACGACCGGGAGTACTTCACCTGGTCGTCGCTGAATTCCATATCGGCCAGTGACTGCATCGAATTCAGTGCCTCGGCAATCGGCGTGAGGCATTCAAATTCCTTCTGCAGCTCGTCGCGGTCTGGACGGCTTCGTTTAACGTCTTTTTCGAGCCGCTCCATGCGATTATTTACGACCTGCATATCCGCCAGGATCATGTCCTCTTCGAATTGCTGGACCTCTTGCAGTGGATCAGCTCCGTTAAAACATCCAACGACGTGCACCATCGCAGCGGACTCGCGAATAATGCCCAGTCGCTGTGGATTCACCTGCTGCTCGGTCTGGCTCAGGCCCGGCGTGTCGAACAGTTCGATCTTAGATGGGCTCTCTTTTTTGGGCGAGTACATCTCGACCAGCTGCCGAAATCGGTTGTCAATGACCGTCATGATCCCGACCTGACCTGCGTGAGCCTTCGAGACGTCCGGCTCGATTCCGGTCAGCAACTGAAACAGAGTGCTTTTGCCGCTCCCTTGGTAACCAACAAGCCCGATCTTCATTGATGGTTCTTCCGCCTCGAATCTATCGTGGATAGCCTGACTCAGTGAAACTGAAAGGCCGGTAAGTAAAAGATCGCGAGTATCGTCAGCTTGATTCCAAACAGCAAGCTGACAGATCCGGCGAATTCCAAGCTCGGAAGGAAGAGCCTCCGCGCACAAAAAACGGCCCGCCAAAGTGGCGGACCGTTGATTTACTCAAGGCGGGAAGGAATCAATATCCTTCAATGCCTGAAACCGGCTGACCAAGTCGCTGTCCGTTGGAGGTCAAAAGCCGGGCATACACGACCATGCTAATCGAGTCTGAGATCTGCTTGGCACTGCCGTCAGCAAACCCGTAAATGCCCGTTCCCAGGTGGTTGGATGATGGTCGAGGTCGGCGTCCTGATGGTCCTAGCTCATCTTCGTTGGGACGTGATGGAAACACAGCCCCCGATGCACTGGTATCCAGTCCGAGATTGTTGGCGCCCGCGAAGGCAAGCGGGTTTGCTGGCAACTTCGACGAGATAGCGACATCGGTTCCGATTGCAACTCGGAGTCCAAACGAGAATTCCCAAAGGTTTGTGACTCGATCCCACCGCTTGGCCTGCAGGTTTTCGCAGAACAGAATCGTATTGGACTGCCCGTCACCAGACGTGATGAAGTCGAGGCTGACTCCCCGGTCGTCAGCCGCAGTCGGCTGGAAGAACGCTCCAGTCGAGTGAGCAATGATCTTGTCCTGATCATCAATCGCTGTGCTGGCATCCCAGTCAACGGCGTAGGCATGGTGCCCAGCCGTGCCGAGCGTTCCAGCCGCATCCCATTGAGTGGCCGGAACGTATCCCGTGTTGGCTGCATAGCTCAGGCCACCCCGAGCACCTTCGTTGTTAGAATCAACCGGACACTGGAAGACCTTCAGAGATGGCCAGGCGAAATCGGCTGCATAACCGCCAGTACCGTCCCAGTCGTCGATGGCCCGCTTCACAGCAGCCTGATCAATGTCCGAAAGCAGTTCCACAGCCCAGGTCCGGTTGAGCTGTGCTCCGGCCACGCCGTAAGCAGCGTAGAGTTGCGAAAGTCGGTTGTTATTGCGGCCGCTTCGAGCGGTCGTCGCAAGAACAATCTGCTTCATATTGTTTTGGCATTCTGTCCGGCGGGCTGCCGCGCGAGCTGACTGAACAGCCGGCAGAATCAAAGCAGCCAGCGTTGCGATGATCGAGATCACCACAAGCAGCTCGATCAGCGTGAAGCCGCCACGCTTTTTCGATCGCCGCTTAACAAAGCGAAGGGATTTCATCATGACTCTCCTCGTAAGAACGTTGAACAAACAGTCCCAACAATATTCGGTTGCCTCAATGAGGCAGGCTTAAGTCTCGTCAGCCCGACATGCCCAGACTCTGAATCCGAAGGGATCGAATCGTGGCCCGCCGCAGAACTCTACGGCAATTTGCTGGGACTGATATTTACGTGCTGAGAGAGACTACGTGTTGAAAAGGGTACTGAGTCGCAAAAGCCAGCTTGAACGGATTCCCCGAATCAAGTCGAATCCATGCCTCATCTTATGAAAACACACCAAGTTACGAAACATCCAACTCTCTGTCCACAAACGCAAACTGACGCCAGCCTTCAACACCTTATTTCTCCAAATCCAGCCCAAAACATCGTCATGAACCCTGTTTCGAGCACAGTCTGGTGGCTCAGTTAATGGTCAGCCGGTTCTTGACAATGTCGCTCCAGTTGAATGTTCCAGTGGACGGATCGTAGGCCTTTTCGGCATCCGACCTGTCCAGCATGAAGAAGCCACGGTGTTCATCGTCGACTCCACCATCGCCGTTGTTGTTGAGGTCAAATCGTCCACCAATGCGGACAGCTCCTGTCGCCGGGTCCTCATAGACTTCGTGAAAACGGACGGTCAGAAAGACAAAGAACACATTACTTCGAGTTGTCGTGTTGCCCATCAGCTTCGAAAGCAGACGATTCTTCAGGTAGTAGTTGGTACTGGCGTTGTTTGAGCTGAGGTTCGTTCCCGTGTCGAATAGATGCCGGTCCGTCTGCGACGTTCCCGTCGTGTTGGTCGAATTCGGGTGAACCCGCAGCAGACTGTCCTGCCCGCTTCCAGCGGCTCCGCTGCTCGACTGGAGGATCGCGGGGTCGCGGAAAGGACGCGAGGCGGTCGTGCCGGGAAGCATCAGACCGCTGACGGGATCGACACCGTCTCGAGACTGCAGTGTGTCGAACCAGTAGTCGCGAACGGTTCCCGCGGTCACTCGATCGCGAACGCCGTAATCGATCTGCCCGTTACTGTTGTAGTCACGCAGCGGAACTCCGGGAGTCGCTCCTTCACGTTCGGGAGCATCATGAAGCTGCGGATCGTCGATAAGACCGGCAATGATTTCAGGATACCGCATCGTGTTGGTGTTGATCCTGCCGGGAACTCGAGTGAGATTCAGCGGGTTGCCAAGCTGACGATGCATCCGTGACGGCACTTCAACCAACCCCAGCAGCCGGTGCCAGTGATTGTTGAAGCTGGGGCTGGTCGGGTGATTTGCCAGCAGGAACATCGGAGCGGCCACGTGAGGCCCGATGGCCGCAGTCCTCTGCGTAGCCGGCACCGTGCCGGCATTGCGAATCGACTGAGTCAGGTAGCGAGGGCTCCGTAGAGGAACGGAAAACAGCTCGGCAACCGAAGCAAAGTCGCGATTGAAGTGAGCGTGAAACATGTTGAACTGAGCCGGCGAACTCTGATTGTTACCGGAGGTCGACGATCCTTTGATGCTGTTGTAGCGGATCATCGGTGTGTCGCCGGTGTGAGTGACCAGCCGGCTTGTCCCGCCGTCCAGCGGCTGCCGCCGCTCTCGACTCGTCAGCCGTTGTAGCTTGGGCTGAATCAGAGTGGGCGTGACGTCGGCTTCCAGCAGATTGAAGGTCCGCCTCGTCGCGACATTCGTGTCGACCACGATCCACGGGTTGACCGCAAGCGGCAGGTTTGGCAGAGCGGGATTCATTCGCCGCTCCAGCAGCAGCGTGACTTCGGTCACACCGGCCGTGTTGGTGCTGTTGAGGAATTCCCCCCTGCTGCCATTGTCCAGTTCGAATTTCGCTGAGTGCCCTGTGTGAACCAGGTCGAGGTCGCAGTTCGGCATCAGACCCGTTGGCCCACCGACCGACGTTCCACCGCCCAGATTGGGAGCGATCAGATCGAAATCTCCATCATCGTCGTAGTCGACATAAAGGTCGCTCGCTCCACCGGACGTGTAGTCATCACCCGTGGCAATGGAGAACATGCCACCCGGTGAGACCGACTGAGACGATCCGGAGTCGCTCAGAAAGTACATTGCATTGTCGGGGGCCGTCAGGCTGGCTCGGGTGTCCGCGTCGAGTGCCTGAGGCGGGGACGGATTCATCGAACGCGTCGACGGAATCGGAGTTGTGTCGCTGTTGATTCGCCGAATTCGCCAGATCGCGTTTGCTTTCGACGTGCTGACACCTGGGTAAGCAAGTTGCGTTGTTCCGGGTGCTGTGCTGCGAACCTCCGTAAACAGGAAGTGATGCTCCTTGCCCATTCCGGCCGAGTCGATTTCCTCAAACATTGTCTTCGGATTATCAACCGCTCCAGTTCCGTACTCGTCCTGGTAAACCCACAGAGTCTCGCTGATCGTCAACTCCTGAGCTTCCACTCCGTAGACGACCGCCCGGTCCGCCGGATCAGGATCGCCAACTCTTGCTGCAGCCGGGGATGAAGCCGGAGGCCCACCAGCCGCCCACGGCTGATCGTCCAGCCCCCAGCCATCGGACAGATCCGTGTCATACTCGAAGGCCGTCGTGACTGTGTCGCGGTCCAGTGCATCCACAACGTTCACGGCAAACTGAGCCATCTGCCTCAGTTGAGCATTCGTGTAAACGGCGTTGCCGGCATTCGAGGCGAGAGCGTGATCCGGGAATGTCCCGTCGCTGCCGACTCCCGAATCGGTAAAGTCATAACCGCCACACAGCGTGTAGAGCATCACATAGATGTCGCGAGCCATTCGCTGGCGATCGTAACGTGCCCAGAACTCCGCCTGCTGTGGATTCTGCGGCGGGTACGGCGGAACATGGGAAGCTGCCGGTGATGCGGAATCGTAATGGCCCTCGACCGTATGCACGGAAGTCAGAGAACTGTCGGTCGCATGCGGACTGAGCGGACGATGCTCCAGCGGGCTGTAGTAAGGATGTCCGGGCCTGGCGATGCCAACTCGGACAACGTCGAGCAGCTGATTGATGTCGAGTCGGAACTGCAAACGACGATCGCGGCGGTTTCCCCACTCGACTTCCAGCAGTCGCCGCAACTGTGGACGGAACGGGTCGGTTGCGATTGTGCCAAACGTGTTAAACAGCGGTGGGTCCGGAGTGTTGTTCTGATGGTACCCGTAGTACGCCGTCTCGACTCCGGTGCCGCCGCTGTATTGGGGAGGGAATTCAAAGCGACGATCGCCGTCGCTGTCGTAGTTAAATTCCCAGGCACGAGCGTCGTCGCTGCCAGGCCAGCCAAACTCGGCCGGGTCATCCACGAGCCCGTTCCGATTGTCGTCTCGACCTGCCACGCCTGGCTGTCCGTCGGGGCCGGGACCAAACAGTCTCGCCAGCGGAAACTGCTTCCGATCCCAACTCTGAGTTGTATACATCCGGCGGATATCGACGGCCCGGCTGCAGTTCTGTGAGTCAAACAGCGGTGCCAGCAGGTCGACGACACGCGACTGGACACCTGTGTTGGCGACGTCTCCGCTGGAAAGGTGCATGCCCAGCATGTCTTCCCAAGTGAACGGTTCGTCATGAGGTCTCTGCAGGAAGTCGCCTTCCAGAATGATCTCCATCATGTCGTCAAACGGGATGTCGTCGGCCGTAAACAGACTGCCGTCACGACCGGCATCGGAATGTCCCTGAACACCAAACTGCGTGTTCTGCATCAGGTTGCCGCCAAGCAGGTTTCTCCAACCGACATCGCCTGCAATCCCAAAACCGTTGTACTGAATCCAGCGACTGGGATTGCTCGGCCCAACCATGCCAACAGGCCCGCCGACAGTCTGTAATGCTGGATTGGCTCCGTAACTCCAGAAAAAACCACGGCCACTGAGTGACAGCGGGTGCAGGAAGGGCAGCGATTGAGCGCGTGCCACGTTGGCTGCACCGACCGGGACAGAACCAGAGGAGACAACGTAGTTCTGGGTACCACCTTCATTGAAATCGTTGTTGTCGTCGCGATTGAAGATCCCGGGGTACGGGAAGTACCACCGGTTGTTCCCGACGTTAAAGGCGATGATCGAGCCACCGCCAGAGGCCTGACGAAGTTCTTCAACCTTGCTGGCCTCACCAAGTCGCCCCGGAATCACTCGGTCGTCAGCGGCTGTGGTGCCATATTCGATGGCTCCCTTGTTAAGCCACCAGTGAAGCATGTTTGCCACGACCCAGCGATCGGGGGGAGTGCCCGTAAAATTGAAGTACCTTGCCAGATGAGCAAACGGCGTCGCGCCACTCACGAAGTCAGATGTCCCGGGAACGGCATCGAAACCCCACATTGGGTTGATCTCAGCAGGAGTCAGTCCCTGAGAAGACTGCGAGATTTTTCTCCAGTTCACGGGGCTAAGTCCTGTTGCTGTGGTGAACGTCGACGGGGCGGTATTCCCCGCCAGGTTTCCATGAATGTTAAGATTGAACAGGGAGTCCGCATCGATAATCAGCGGGGCAAACAACGCGATGTACTTCGCGTTGTCCGACGGGCGAACCTGAACCGGGAAGCCCAGATCCATCAGGATGCTGTCGGGCGGACCGTTCTGCGGATCGAGGTTGGAGACATCGTACTCGTACTGATACGGTGCTCCTCCGGCGCCATGCCGGCTCCAGACACCCTGCTCATTGAAAATGCCGTCGCCATCGATATCGACAAGGAACGGAAACCCACCGCTGCCACCAGGCAGTGACGCAATGATCGCCGCATCGGCCGAGTTGCGGTCACTGAGGTACCGCCGCTGATAGGAGTAGCCGTCATAGTGCTGTGGTGGCACGTGCACATGGTAGGGATGAGGCCTCATCAGACGCCCAACCCACTGGGCATTGACCGCCCAGTTCTGGTCGCGCAGCACGCCGGAATCGCCCATGCCGTTGTTATTAAAGTCGCTGCCTTCCAGAACTCCATCGCTGTCGGAGTCTGTATTCGCTCCACCGTCTGGACCGGACAGCAATTCCGGGCGATGAAACGACGGCTTGATAACAAGCTCAAGCCTTCCGCTGACCGGATTCCGTACATAGGAAACGTGAGCGAGAAAGACGTTATTGATATCTGGGTAGGTAAAGTCGACATCCGGCTCAGGAAACGCCGTCATGTTGCGTTCATAAGCAAACCCGTCTACTGCCGAGTAGTTCGCCATGGGCGAGTCGACAAACTCGGTGAGAGTTGGCCAGCGAGCCGCCGGCAGACCAGGCACAGGCACCCGGTCCGCGACGCCGCCTCCATCCATATCAACAACAATGTTGTTGGCTCCGTCGACTGACAAAGCCAGCGGCTGACCATTGTGAGGTGTTGCATCGTGGCCGTAGGCCGTTGAGAGAATCGCGTGGCGGCCCCCCCACAGCACACTGTTCTTTTCTGAGTAGTCCGGGCCGACGATCATCTGACGCAGAGCCCAGTCGAAATACACATCCGGCCCCAGCGACGGGTTGTCCACCTGTCGGCCAGCTTCCATGAAGTTCAGCGCGTTTTCCTGCTCCTGATTGGCGAAGGTGAAGAACATCAGTCCCAGCAGGGACAGCAGCCCCATCAGCGCGATGACGACGACAATAGTCGAACCCTTGCGGCGTGCGCGCCGCAGAAATTCGCCTCGGCGAGAGAAGCGGAATCGATTTCGAATCATGACGTGACTCCGAGAGTGACAGCGTTCGCAGATTGCTGCAAAATGACGCATTTCCGATCAGTCGCTGCAGAATTGAACGGCAGACAGTCTGTCACTCGTCTTCCTTTATTCTGAGCGAACACCGTGCCAACCGCGTGACCGGAATTTGCTCCGTATTTCGAATTGCCAGTGTGAGTTCCGCTGAGCCATCGCCCGTGAGTATCAATTGCGTCAGCCGAATCGGCTTACGATCATTTGACAAGAGGTTGAACGAGAGTCATCTGACGCATCTTGCCGGAACGCCGGTGAAGAAAGCGTACGGTCAGGCGAATGGCACTCAACGGCCGGAGATTCGACTGCACCTGCCAGATGTACCCGTCGGAAGTTCGTATCAACTGCCCGGGAGTGCTCCCCCAGGACGGCTGAATAGTGCTGGGCAAGGCCGAGCCGCTACTGTCGACACCCTGCTGGAGGCATACGTAGCAGTACACTCGCCCATGCCCGGCGACAGTCCCTGACGTATCCAGCTGGCCAGGGTTATTAACAGTCAGAGCAACTGGCAATGAGCCATCTTCTCCGGCGTCGAGAATCCCGTTGAGGTTGTTCGTATCGGTCGGGTCGCTGACATCAAAATCTTCCGTCGGCGCGAAGACAACGTCGCCTGGTACGTAAGCCGTCCCACCGGTGTAATCCCAAATGGCACTCGGACCACTGTTGACCGGAACGGGAGCACAGACGCCAATCGGGTCCCAGGTCATTGGGCGAAACGGCGGGTTGTCTGGACCAGTGCCGTCGGCGTTGGCGGTGTCGTAGAAATTCCCGTCACCATTGTCGAAGTCGTAGTTCGGATGCCAGCTGTCAACAACTGCGCCCGTCCCACCGATTGGAGCGTAGAACGAAGTCGTCGGCCGGTTGTCCGAACCGGGAACACCCAGTCGTCGAACGGCGTTGTAGTCACCAGCCTCACCAGCCGCGTTTGTCAGTGAGTGCCCCGGAGCGACGAATGCTCCAAGTCGCTGATCCCAAACGTCGATCTGAAACTCGTGGACATTGGTGAGCAACAGGTCCTCACCGATTCGCGTTCCGCCGACGAATTCGCTGACGCGGCCCTCGCCATTGTCAGTAAGCGGCGTGCCGACTGTGTTCATCGGATTCCCGGTGCCAACGGGAGTCGGCGAGCCTGGAAAGATGTGAGGGTAAGTGAAGTCGGTAGACGACGATTCTTCGTGACTGAACCGTCCGATGAAAAACGTTCCGGCCGCATCGCCAGGCGTGGCTCCGTCGCCGAACTCACGGGAGAGACCGGTGAAGGGATCGAATCCAAATCGGTACCGGGACTGCCCCAGTGGTGTCGCTCCGCCGCGAAGAGGAATCTGCTGAAGCAACGGTGCCGCGGGATTCGCGACTGGCGGCAATTCTGTTTCGTTGCTGAGCGACTCCAGTCCGATGAAGCCGGCTCCGTCCGGTCCCGCTCCCGAGGAATGATCGGCTCCGCGGAATCTCAAGACGGAGGAATAATCAAAGTGCTCCCAGAATTGTGTCGACGTATAAAGTGGATTAGCTCCGGCGGGAGTGTTCGGGGCAAAGAAGTCGATATCGTCGCTGCGCGTCGGCTGTTCCGTATCGGCTCCCGATGCGGGAAGAGGCTCCCGGAGAAGCATCTGCCGTCGGTACAGATTTCCGCCTCGCACGAAGTAGCAGACTTCCGCGGCCGCCGAAGAACCCGCTCCGTTGGGATTGATCTCTCCGTCGTCGTGTTCCGGCTGATTCTGATTGGCCAGAAACGCTCCAGCACCGCCCAGTGTGATCGCCGACCCATAGTACGGTGTGTCGTCGATCAGTTCGTCAACGATCGTCGAGCGGACCGTAAACTGCAGGACATTGTCAACCGAGTTACCGGCATCGTTGAGAGAGAGATAGAAGTACCCTTCCCGCCCCTGGAACGGAATCGACGGATCATCCTGGCTTTCCAGCGGAAAGAACGGCACAACGTTGCGGAATGTTCGCTTCTGAAGGTCACCTCGAAGAACAGTCGTGAGGGTCCGAATCTGCTGGTCGTTTTCCGCGATGGCTCGCTGAAGGTCCATCGAGTTTGTTGCCAGTCCGAAGATCTGGCCGAACAGCGTCATCATCAGCAATATCAGCGTGGCGGCGACAAGCATCTCCACCAGCGTGAATGCTCGCCGGCGGCGAGTCTCGCTGACGGATTGTCGGTTGTGTATTTTCATGGGATTTCTCCGCCGCCGCCTCAAGGCAGGTTCGCTCTGCATGGCTTCTGCCTACTGCAGTCCCAGCGGGAAGACTGCAATGACCCCGCGAGGAGTCATCGCTCCGCCGCGGTCCAGTGTGCCGCTCCCGTTGGCGTCCTCACCCGCATCGATTGTCCCAAAGTTGAAGAGGTCTTCGGTATTGTTTGCCTTGATCACTTCGTCGAGCACGATTCGAGCGGTGAAGGTCGTGCCATCAGTTGTCTGAGATTCCACCGACTGCATCCGGTACCAGATGCTGTTTCGCGTATCGAAGATGAACGCGCCGCGCTGTAGAAACGGATCGTTGTCCGAGTTTTCGTCATCCGGCCAACGAATCACCACACGATTGTTCGGGAGGTCATCGGTGCCGGGAAAACCGATCTCCGTCCGGTCATCGTTCGTGCCATTTCCATCATCATCCCTGCCAGGAGCTCCGGGAGATCCGTCACCATCGGCGATGGACGGATCGAGGTTGATCATCCGGAAGTCGGCTTCGTAAACCTGCTCCGCCTCCGTGGCGAAAGACCTATTCAGGAAAACGACGATGTCCACATTCGCGTGACCACTGGGTCGTTTGCGAACCGAAAGCATCCAGGTGTATCGCTCTTTGGGAACCTCGATTTTGACGAGCCCCACGTCGGAGAATGGGAGAGGCGCTGCCCAGGTGATTGTCCATCCGCCACCGGGAGCAGCCGTGACTCCTGTGATGAGCCGAACCTCGCTGCGGTCCTGAACTGTATTAAACAGCAGAGCCCGATAGGGAGCTTCTGCGGGAGTCACTGTCGACAGGTCAACATCTGTCGGAAGATCAATGGTTGTCATAGTTCCTGTAGCAGGAAGAGGGACAACCGGCACAGCGACCGCTTCTCCGATGTCGTTAAATGTGTCCGGCAACGACACCAAATTCCTGGCTGTGGCGATGTCGGTCCGTCCGCCCGCGAAGCGAGCAGGAACGGGATAGCGTACAGATGCCGGCACGTTCGCTCCAAACTGATCGCGAGTACCCGTCGCTGCAACATCGGCTTCATGAAAGCCCAGAGGATCGACAATGTAATTCTGTCCGAAGTGCTCCGTCAGATGAGCGTTTGGGTTCGGGCTGCCAGCTGGAGTAAAATCAAAGTCGGGGTTGTGAATCAATGCTCGATCGGTACCACGAGCATCTCTAATTACCGCGATGGCTGTTTCCGCATTGAAACGGAGTATCGTGGCGTTGGTCAGATTCGTCGCACGAAGAGTCCTGAGCGCCGCCAGAGGAAAGATTCCGGCAATAAACGCGATACCGATGCTCATCAGACCGAGCGACATCAGCACTTCCGAAAGCGACACCCCACTTCGTGCAGGTCGTCCGGAAGGCCTGTGAGTTATTCGCTTCAGGCGTCTCATTGAGTCAACCCCTTCCCGCGAGTGACCTGTGAGAACGGGTCGTCAGCATACCCGTCAGCATCGGCGTCCGTTGTGTTCAATGGGAACGCCGCCACCTTGCCCGTTTGTGTGAATACGCTGACAAGAGCCCGATCGCCAACGGGTTTTTCTGCAGAGAACTGGCCATCACCGGGAATCAAAGGGGAGCCTCCCTGATTCACCTGGGGACGGTTCAGGAGGACAAACGAGTCGTCCACATCAGCTTTCAAAGCCAGATAAAAGTGGAGCAATCCCACCGCCGATTCCGGCCCGGTCACTGTGCCTCGGGGAGAAAACAGAATGTCCATGCGATTGCTGTATGGCACCGTTTCCGCCGCACCGGATGGAGGCCGCCAGCTATCGGGGACCGCAGAACCGTCCAGGTCGATGACCACATTTCCGGGCAGCAGAATCGGCTCGGCATCAGGAAGAACTCGAGGCGGCAGTTCGAGGATATAAGACGTCGGACCGGCACCATCCTCAAACCCGTTGATCACTCCGTCTGGTGTTGTCCCCGAATCGCGGTACTGGGTCATCAGCTGAAGTCGGTTGGGACGCTGAGGATCCTTGCCAAGCCAGAACGTGCTGACCGTGTACCAGGTTCCATTCTTATCACCAGGTATTTTGATCCTTGCCGTGCGCTGATCCCACACGCCATTACTGTTGATGTCTTCCACCGGGTCGAGAGTGCCATTTCCATTTAAGTCATACTCAAACGGAGGCAGGTAGCCTCTTAGCAGAAGGTTATTCCACAGTGTTTCCGGTGAACCTTCGACCATAAACAGCTCGGTCTCAGGACTCGCACCGTCATTATCAAAATCGATCGAATCGACAACGTTGTCGCTCTGCGGATTGCCTGATCCATCAACGAAGTCAGGACGCCTGAGAATGATCGACCCTTCGCGCCATTCTTCACCGGCTCCGATATACACCATGCTGGAGACTTTGCGGCCATTCAGCGGATCGTTGTCCAGCAGAAAGCGGACACCTCGAGGCTCCCGCGCGAAGATGGCGCGATCGCGTGCTCCTTCGAGCATCGACTGAAGCTGGCGTGAGCCTGACCGGACTCGTTCGGATTCAAAGGTGAAGTTGATACCGAGCACCGTAAACGTCGTCAGCAGCAGTGCAATTCCAACGACGACGAGCAGTTCGACCAGCGTAAAGCCGCGGCGACCGACTCGGTTTGGATGCAGAATTCTTCGTTGGGTTCTCACTGGATCAGTCTCCCGCCCGACGATTGCGATTTGTCAGGTCATCCAGCGCGGCATCAAGTTCCGTGAAAGTTCCGGCGGAGTCGATCGGCACCTGTCCAAGCCCGCCGATATCCAGATACCCGTTGCCGTTGGCGTCCTCGCCACCGTCGAGGACTCCATTAAAGTTGGCGTCCTCATTGTGAATCGGCTCAAGCAGACCCAAAGTCTCATCGGGACCACCCGAAACAACGAGCGGTTTGTGGTAAGTATCAATGGTGTGGTAGAGCACTTCACTCAACACATCGGTCGCGTTGATCCCGTTCGCACCGAGGCGTTTAACCTCGGCAAGAATCAATCCGTACGGGTCCTCGGGCTCCTCATTCAGCAGGTCGTACTGTCCAATGATGACAGGCTTGCGAGGCAGGCCGCGGAAGTACAGTCCGGCATACGTTCGCTGCTTTGCCGACACATCAAGATCGTCCGTTCCCGGGGTCGAGAGCTCCAGCACGTCATCCGTCTGCGGACTGCCGTTGGCATAGACAAAGCCATCATCATCAACTCCGGCATTACCGGGCAGCTTGTCAATCCCGGCCAGTCCGTACGGTTTCAACAGGCGAGTTGGCCATCGGTAAAACCGAAGCGGTTGATCCCAAGCATCAACGATCTCAAGCAGGCCATCTCCGTCCGTGTCCTGGGCTTCTTCCGTGCTGAATGCATCCTCGCCGACTGGTGGAACGCCGAAGACTTCCAGTTCAGTCAGTGAGAAATAAAGCATCTCAGCGGATTCGGTCTTGTCCGCGACCGGGGGAATACTGCCCGTGTACCTGGATGCGAGGCGATCCGGCAGTCCATCATCGTTTTTGTCTTCGTCCAGTCCCATGAACTGAGCGGCAATGATGTAGTCGGCAAAGCTCTGCGGCATGTAGTAGCGCTGCCAGTCTTTGCGAGCCAGAATCTCGGAGGCCTTCTCAGAAATGCCTGGAATTCGTCGAACTGTGGCGATGGTTGATCCCTGGTAATCAATCTGAAATCCCTGGTACTCGCGAAGCCGATGCTGCCGTTTCACGAACTGGCGAAACGTGGAACCAGCGAAGGCTCTCTCCAGTCCCTTCTGCCGATCAGCCAGCAGACCGTCAATCTTCTGCAGTGTCGAAATCGTCCGGGTCTCGCGAGCGCTGGCAAACACGCCATTCATCGTCGCCGTCAACGCCGTAATAAGGATTCCGGAGATCAGTACGACGATCAACAGTTCGATCAGCGTGAAACCCCGTCGAATCTGGTTGTGACATCTGACTTCCATAGTAGAGCTCCGTTCGGACTCCCGGCGAATCACTCTTCCAGCAAACCGCCATGAAAGTTGACGATGTTATCTCGGTCTTCTCCGGCAAGGAGAGTTCCGGATTTGTCAGGATCGAATGGGCCACCAACGCCATAGGTATAGTCAAATCCGGGAGAGATAATCTGAAAGGACTTTTTATTATGCGGTGTACTCCCGCTGATCGACGCCGGATTCCAAGTTCGATAATACGGATAGGGCATCCCGTTCGCGGCACTCGCTGAGTTGTAGTTCTCTGGATTATGCCATGTGGGTGTCACAGTAAGACTCGGGTGACTCGGGTTACCCGCCACCGTCCGGTAGGCCTTTCCACCGTAGGTGCTGAAGTAAAGATAAGGTTTCAACTGGCCCGGAATCGTATCGAGCAGTTCCGGGAAGTTGTCCCCATCGAGATCAACCAACCGCCCTGTCCAGGATCCAGCAACCGTGTCGTATCCCGAGACTCCAAAGTCGTAAAATGTTGGGAAGCGACTGCCGCCAGTTCGAAACGGTGCAACAGGGTTCTTGGAGAAGCTGTCAAGGGCTCCTGACGTGGGGTCACGCATTCCTCCCAGAAAGAAGACCAGGCATTCGGCGCCGCTGAGGGTTACGACGGGATCGTTGGCTCCATCTCCGTTGAAGTCCGTCGCGACAAATGTGAAATCCGGAAAGATCTTTCGAAGTTCCGCACGACTTCGAGGCAAGTCCGAGTGTGCGGCTGCCGTCCAGACACCCGTTTCGCTCAAAGTCAGCGAGCCCGGTGGCTCAACACCGAACTCCAGTTTGAAAGCGTTTATGGCTGTCGAAAGCTTCTCCATGTCGGTTTTGACTTCCGTAATCCGAGCGCTGCGAGTGGCTCCTCCCAGCACGGGAAACAGCAGTCCGATCAGAATGGCCAGAATCGCCAAGACAACAAGAATCTCAATCAGCGTGAAGCCTGACCGATTTCCCAGACAGGCAACCGGGGTGCGATTCCGCTTTCTCATACCATGCTCCTTACTCATATTCACCATGTCCGATTATCGAACCAGTGAGATTTCCGTTCCGACAGAAGTGCTCTATGAAAGATCGTTGAGCAGCTTAATCAGCGGCATGAAGAGGGCGATCACGATGAAACCAACAACGAGGCCGAGTACCACAACCAGAAGTGGCTCAAGCAGTTTGATCATCGCGTCCACAAGGACGGCCACCTCTTCGTCATAGACGTCAGCGACCTTGTACATCATGTTGTCGAGAGCCCCAGTTTCTTCTCCCACGTCGACCATGTTCACGACCAGGTCGTCAACAATACGCGCCTCCTTCAGCGGAACAGCGATGGACTCACCCTCCCGAATGGCAGCATAGATGCTGTCAAAGGCTCTTTTAAACACAGCGTTACCCGCCGTATCCCGGGCGATAGTTAATGCCTCGAGAATTGGGACACCTGATGAAATGAGTGTCCCCAGGGTTCTCATGATTCGTGCTGTCGTGGACTTTTGAACAATCTGGCCCATTACCGGTATCTTGAGCATTATCAAATCGACTATGTACTCACCAGTTTTATTCTTCTTGATGATCTTGATCATCAACACAAAGGCAATGGGCAACACCGGACCAAGGAACCAGTAAGCGGCCACGAAGTCGCTTGTTGAGATAAGAACTTCCGTGATCTTGGGCAGTTCTGTGCCGAAGCCTTCGAAGATCTTTTTGAACTTCGGGATGATGTATACCATGATGAAACCGACAATCAGCGTTGCGACAAGCACGACGACGACAGGATAAATCATGGCCCCCTGGACTTTTCGCTTCAGAGACTGTGCCCGCTCTTTAAAATCGGCGAGCCGCTGAAGGATCAGTTCAAGAGCACCGCCGGCTTCTCCGGCACGGACCATGTTCACGTACAGTTCGTCGAAAGCTTTTGGCTGCTTGGCCATCGCCTCGGAAAGTGTGGACCCGGACTCGATATCTTCGACCGTGCCCATCAATGCATTCTTGAGCGGCCCTGGCTTCGACTGACCTTCGAGAATCTTCAGACTTCTCAACACAGGCAGGCCTGCGTCCTGCAGCGTCGAAAGCTGGCGTGTGAACGCGCACAAATCTTTTGACTTCACTTTGCCAAGAGAAAAAGCCTTCTTTTTTTTCGGGCCGGCGACAACTTTCTTCTCGGCCTTCTTTTTCCGCTTCCTGCTTTGCTCATTGATCTTCGTGACAAAAAAGCCCTTCTCACGTATCAGTTGTTGCGCTTCAGCTTCTGAGTCCGCTTCGATGGCGTCTTTGATCTCGATTCCGCCGTCGTCCATTGCCTCATACTGATAGACAGGCATGGGCTTCTCCATTCAGTGACTGGTTGTCTCGTTCGGTCGCAGTGTGTCAGTATTGGTAACCGATTTGTGCGTTGCTTTTTCAACAGCAAAGTGTGAATTCGCGGGACCTATTCGACATCTTCCATAACGGTTTCCCGTACGACTTCATCAATCGTTGTGAGGCCATCAAAGATGAGCTTCAGACCGGCTTCACGGAGTGTTGTCATGCCGTGAGTTCGTGCCATGTTTCGGATTTCATCCGTTGAAGCGTTTGCGGCAATCAGGTCGCGAATATCGTCATTAATGTTGAGCAGTTCATACAGCCCGATTCGACCTTTGTACCCACCGTTATTACAACGGGCACAGCCTTTGCCGTAGTAAAATTTATATTTACGAGCCTGCTCGACCGGCAACTGCAGTTCCATCAGCAGCTCATCACTGGGCTCGAACTCCGTTCGACAATCGGCACAAATGCGACGAACAAGTCGCTGTGCCAGGATCGCTTCGACAGTCGCAGTAATCATGAATGGCGGCACGCCCATGTCGCGCAGACGGGCGATCGTCGATGGCGCGTCGTTGGTATGAAGGGTGCTGAAAACCAGGTGCCCGGTCAGTGCACTCTGAATGGCAATCTCAGCTGTTTCAAAGTCGCGGATTTCTCCCACGAGAATCTTGTCGGGGTCGTGTCGAAGAATGGCGCGCAGTACGTTGGCAAACGTGACGTCGATGTCGGCATTGACCGGCACCTGAATCAGGCCATCAATGTCGTATTCGATGGGATCCTCGGTGGTAATAATTTTCGTCTCGATGTCGTTGAGTTCGTTCAATGCCGAGTAGAGCGTCGTTGTCTTTCCAGAGCCTGTCGGCCCTGTCACAAGAACGATCCCATTGGGTTCATCGAGGTTTGTGCGAAATCGTGACAGCGTTGTCGGATCCATTCCGATTTTGTTGAGATCCAGCTGAACCACCGTCCGGTCGAGGATTCGCATCACGACAGACTCACCGAACATCGTTGGCAACACGCTGACACGAAGGTCGACAGGGTTTCCACCGACGTTCAGCTCGATGCGGCCGTCCTGCGGGAGTCGCCGCTCGGCGATATCCAGATTCGACATCACTTTGATACGAGTCGTGATCGCGTTGGCAAGATGCCGCGGCGGCGGCACCATTTCGTACAGAACTCCGTCCGCCTTCACGCGAATTTTGAATTCGTCCTCAAATGGCTCAAAGTGAACGTCGCTCGCTTTGTCCTTAATGGCCAGCAGCAGCACCATGTTGAGCAGCTTGCGGATCGGAGATGAATTGACGAGCTCCTCTTCCGAGCCGATATCAATCGCCCCTTCCCGGCCCCTTTCCGATTCCGACTCTTCGTCCATCTCCCCGAGGACGTCTTCGATGCTGTCTTCACGCTCGAGATAGTAACGCGTGATCGCTTTATCAACGTCCGCTTCACTGGAGACTGCTCCGCGGATGTCATGGCCGAGGAAATTTCGCAGGTCGTCCAGAGCCGCGACGTTCTGAGGATCCGCCATCGCGACTGTCAGCACTTCGTTGACCAGCGAAATCGGCATGACCTTATAGAGTTCAGCCATCGTCTGAGGGACAAGCTCGAGCACCTTCGGTGGGATGTTTGTCTCTTCCAGGTTGACGACCGGCATGCCCCATTGCTCAGCCAGAGCCTCCGTCACCTGGGCTTCCGTGACCAAGCCCATGCGCACAGCGATCATCCCGATGACTTCACCGGGACTCTGCTTCTGGTTCTCCAGCACATCCCAAAGCTGGTCCTCGGTCAGGTAGCCGAGGTCAACCAGAATCTGCCCAAGCTTTCTTGCTGCCATGTCGTCTATTCCGAAATAGCCAACCGCCAGCAACTGCTGCCAAGCTGAATGGCTGAACCAGTGTGAAGTTCGAAACTCTCAGGTGTCCGCTCTCACTCGTATTCATAATCGTCATCGTCATCGTCGTCTTCGTCTTCAAGCAGACCCTTCTTCGCCTGTTCAATCTTGGCTCTGACTTCGTCCGGCATATTGGCTTTGCCAATGCAGTCCTGCTCTTCGCAGATTCCCCGATGCCACAAATCAAAAAGAGCATCGTCGAGAAGCTGCATTCCGAATTTCTTTCCGGTCTGTACAGCCGAGTTGATTCGAAACGTCTTCCCTTCACGAATCAGATTCGAAATGGCAGGTGTGACGACAAGCATCTCGTAGGCAGCCACCAGGCCTTTCGGTTTTCTTGGGAGCAATGCCTGGCTGAGTGTTCCCAGGATTCCCGCCGCCAGCTGAGTTCGAATCTGCGCCTGCTGGTGAGTCGGAAAAACGTCGATGATTCGGTCGACGGTTCCCTGGGCACCAGTGGTGTGGAGTGTTCCGAACACGATGTGGCCTGTTTCGGCCGCTGTGATGGCGGATTCGATCGTCTCCAAGTCCCGCATTTCTCCTACGAGGATCACGTCTGGATCCTGCCGAAGAGCCCGCCGCAGCGCCTCAGCAAATGTCGGGCAGTCGGTGCCGATCTCCCGCTGATTGATCGTGCACTTGAGGTGCTCGTGGTAGTACTCGATCGGGTCTTCCAGCGTGATGATGTGATGATCCATGTTGTGATTCATCCAGTTGATCATCGATGCCAGACTGGTCGTTTTGCCGGAACCGGTTGGCCCTGTCACGAGGAACAGACCTCGAGGTCGCTGGATTAATTCCAGACAGACCGGCGGCAGGCCGATGACCTCGGGGGAGAGGAACTCGTTGGGGATCCGTCGTAGAACGAGGGAGATTTTCCCCTTCTGCTTGAAGACCGAGACTCGGAATCGAGCTTTGTCGCCGAAGGCGAAGCCAAAATCGGATGAGCCTGTCTCCTGAAGTTCCTGCTGATTCCGCTCGGGCGTAATACTTTTCATCAAAGAGACAGTGTCATCCGGCTCAAGTGTCTTCGTGTCGAGCCGCACCATGCGGCCACTGAGGCGGACGACGGGTGGCTGGCCAACAACGATGTGCAGATCGCTGACTCCTTCCTTGACGACCGTCTCAAGAAGCTTGTCAATCTGAACTAATGCCATGCGTGCATCTCCGCTCGTTGGATCGCGTTAAAGTGCAGCGAATGCAGAATTGCGGCAAAAGACTGATGATGAACCCGGAATTGCATCCAATCTCACTGAATTATTCCGACAAGTCAGAATCCATCCACATTCCTGCTGTCATGCCGCCGATTCAAAGCGAATGCCAATCGGGAACTTTTCTGGCTGGTTTACATGCGAGAGAGTCCCCGCCTCGGACTGGTCGGCCGGGATCAGACGGTGTTGCATGCTGCAACACCGTCTGTCGTGGGGTCACCGTTTGCCGCAGGGCAGACCAAAGGACGATCAGTGGCCGCCATGCTCCAAGTGGTGGACCTCGCTGACGTGAGTCATTCCCTCCAGTGCCTTATCCATGCAGTCCTCCACGAGAGTTTTCATGCCCAGAAGTCGCGCCTGACGGCGGATATTCTGCGTCGGCTCGCGGCCGAATGTCATCTCTCGAATGGCTGCGTTCATTACCATTTGCTCATGCACGGCCACTCGGCCCCGGAAGCCTGTGTGGTGGCAGTGATTGCAACCCCGACCTCGCATGAACGTGGCGTTTTCAATCATCGCCGGGGTAAGGTCAAAGTGTTGCAATTCGCTCTCGCTCGGCTCGTATGGCTCGGCACACTTGGAACAAACTCGTCTCACAAGTCTCTGAGCAAGCACCGCCATAACACTGGAAGCCACCAAGAATGGCTGTACATGCATATCAATCAGACGCGTAATCGCACCGGGCGCATCGTTTGTGTGAAGTGTGCTGAAAACCAAGTGTCCTGTCAAACTTGCCTGAATCGCCATGTCTGCAGTTTCCAGATCACGAATTTCGCCCACAAGGATAATATTGGGCGCCTGCCGCAACATGGCCTTAATGACTGAGGCGAAAGTGAGGCCAATCGATGACTTGATCTCGACCTGGTTTATGCCAGGCAGGAGGTACTCGACAGGGTCTTCGGATGTAATGATTTTTCGGTCCGGCCGATTCAGCTCACCAATGGCCGAGTAGAGAGTCGTGGTTTTGCCACTTCCAGTTGGCCCGGTAACGAGGAAAATACCGTTTGGACGCCGGATCACATTCTGAAAGACTCGGTAGTTCTCATCCGAGAACCCCAGATTCCGGATCCCGATTTTAATACTGTCGCGATCAAGGATTCGCATAACGATCGCCTGGCCATGATTTGTCGGCATGATCGAGACACGAAGATCGATCTCTTTTGTGCCAACTCGCGTTTTAATTCGTCCATCTTGAGGCCTTCTTTTTTCAGTAATGTCAATGCTGCCCATGATCTTGATACGGGAAACAATTGACCCCAAAAGGCGTCTCGGTGGACTGTCTCGTTCGACGAGCTTGCCATCAATGCGATAGCGAATGCGGATGCGATCCTCAAACGGCTCGATGTGAATGTCGCTGGCCCGCATGTTCAGCGCCTCGGACACGATGAGGTTTACCAGTTTAATAATGGGCGAGCCGCCCTCGTCATCCTCGATCATCGAGGATGATTCGGCTTCCTGGACTTCCGTTTGAGTGAAGTCGATTGCTGTTTCGGTAAATTCCTGCAGCATCGAGTCGACGGACTGGGTTTCGCTTTGCCCGTAGTGCCGGTTGATCGCAGTCAGAATAGTGTCGTTGGGCGCGACCTCGCACTTGATTTCCTTATTGAGGATGAATCGAAGCTTGTCGATCACCTCAAACTTCATGGGGTCATTGATGGCAACAACCAGCGAATCACCTTCAATTCGGAGCGGCAGGACGACGTTTTCCCGAGCGACTGACTCGGGCACCAGTCCAATGACCGCCTGCGGAACTTCGAGCACGGACAGGTCAATAGCGTCGTAGCCGAACTCAGCAGCCTGAATGCTGCTCAGCTCTGTGGCGTCGACGTATCCCAGCTTTTCCAGGGCATCCTCTGTCCGGATTCCCAGGCTGGATGCCATTCCCTCCGCTTCCATTAGCTGGTCTTCGCTGATGAGGCCTTTTTCGACGAGCTGTCGGCAAACGTCACTCATGGCGCATTTCCGTTTACGAACCGAAGATCAAACGGGACCGGGGACACATAATGCCCCTAGTAACGAGTTTCAGAACGATGTTTTTGAGACAAACAGCGAACAGCGTCCCTGCACCGAGAGATGGATCCGTCATCCAGACCGGCGGTGAAAGAGCTTCCCAGCGAAAACGAATAGATAATGGGAAAAGGAAAGAGAATATAGTGAAAGCGATTCTGGGCCCCGATTCACAGAGTGTCAAGGAATTGTCTGGCGTCCTGGACCGCTGTCGCAATGACGTAAGTCATTCTGTCCCGGCAGGAACCGGTCGAAATCGGATCCCGTTGAGGCACGTCTTGCCGCCCGGTTTCCGAGACTCCAGTGCGATGGTGACTCGCTGGTCCAGAGCCATCGACCTCGATGGCCACCTCGTGGAAGACTCCTGCAGGAGTATCGACATTTGACAGGGCGGCTTTCCCTTCAATTGTGACTTTCTGCCCGACCTGCTCACGACCAGAGTCGCCGAAGCAAACCTCGACGGCCCACTTTCCATTCTCGACCATGTATTCCCACGACGCATGGTTGCGTGTGAAGAGGAAGTGTCCTGAACGATTTCTGAGTAATCCTTTCGACGGCAATGGCTCTGCCGAATCGCTTTTCGCCAGCCGAAGCCAACTGCGTTCACGAAGGCGGCGCCGGAATCGAGCGTGAATCCGGCGACTCGTTTTGTCTTTGGCCCTGCAAAGTGGAATCTGCGAACGCCGGGGCAATTCGCACAGAATACCAGCGACTCCCGGGGACGATACGGCAAAAACACCACCCCTGGAAAAAGCGAAAACGGTCGCTCATCGCAACTCCTGCCCGATTACCGAGTTCTGCAAATGGTCGTTAAGCTGATTGAATTGATGAAGACAACTCAGAATTGGAGTCGATATGCACACCCTTCGAACATCGCTCGCCGTTATCGTTCTCGCCATTCTCACTGGACCTGCCTTCGGTCAGCAGGCGGCGTCCGGACCGCGCGCGAAGAAGCCCGATCCGTCGCGGCTGGCAATCGATCGGATTTACGCCAGCAGCGAGTTTGCTTCGCAGTCCGCTTCCGCCAACTGGCTTCCCGACGGGTCGGGGTACACAACTCTCGAGCGGGTGGCAAATTCGACGGCCCGCGAGATTGTGCGGCACGCTCCCGATTCGAATGAGAAGTCCGTTCTGGTGAGCAT
>JACLAC010020433.1_pt1 | contig 23913 bp, 17 predicted proteins | sample 8027881 | NCBI WGS metagenome assembly JACLAC01 (sample SAMN15725517, study PRJNA655200) | protist metagenome | isolation source: fluorescence activated cell sorting (FACS) single amplified genomes of... | place: Spain: Blaines Bay Microbial Observatory, Mediterranean Sea | collected 2016-01-19 | reverse complement strand
TCAAGGTTACTCCGTTTAGCAATGCTTTGAATAGCCTGATTAACATTAGAACTGGGGACTTGCATACCAATATTTCGCGCATAGTTAACTTCTAACGTTTCATCAATCAATTGATTTAGAATTTGACGGTGAATATTAGGTGTCATAACTTCGCTTGATACATTACTTTTAACTAGATTAAAACGAGCTTGTATATCACTGTTTAAAATGGCGGTTGAGTCAACAATTGCTGCAATACCATTAATTTTTGTTAACTTATCATTACTAGCAGCATAAAGAGTTTGAAATGGTATCGTAAAAAGGAAAGTACTTAGTATAAAAAATAAAAATTTCGTCATTGATATCCAACCTGTCCTTTATTCCAATATTCTTGGACCACACTTGGTTCCAAACTGATTTGCCCAACTGTACTTAAACTACGTAAATTAAATTGTAAAAAAATACTATTTTCAAAATTACTAACATTATTAAGCCATTTTTGGTAACCAAACGATACCTTTACGCAACAATTTTCATAACCAAATCCTGCTATATCTTTCGTATTTTCCTTTTTAAAGAAATTATGTGTAAGTTGTAAAAACATTGACCAATTCTGATTCACTGGAAAAATAGTACTTATACTTGCTTGTTTTGCATCATTAACTGGATCGTCATTACCAACAGTATAAAGATAGCTCATGTTTAATCTAACAAAATTAGTAGGTTTCGTTTTAACGATAACTTGAGATAGATTAGTTTTATTTTTATTTAAATCATAATTAACATTACCTATTAGACTAAGACGATCACTGCCGTTGTAAATAACGGAGGCAAGCAGAGGACTCTGATGTTCTACTCTTACTGGCATATTTTTATTTGTGTCTCCAGTAATATTGATATATCGGTCTTTTAGATATTGAACTTGGCTTAATTTGAAAACCCATTGTTGACAGTTATGACTATCATACAATCGACTTTCTATACCAAGAGTAAATTGTTTTGTATCACCGATTCGATCATTTCCGTTGAATCTTTGATGACTAAATGCCTGTGAATAATTCAACACCGAAACACTTGTATCAAAATTAGGAATGTTGCTTTGGTTTGTATACGGTGAATTTAAGTAACTTAAACGAGGTTCTAGGGATTGGTGCCATATAGAATTGTTTATTAATATGGCTCGGTCAAAAATCACACTAGAATCAAAATAAATCGAAGCATGACTTAAGCTTACTTTGTAATCCATTTTCTCAGTGTAGCTATAAATCTTGTATTGTCGATATTGAAATAGTAAACCAGGGCTAAAAGTACCCCATGAATTACTTAGGTTGAGTTTAATATTTTGATTTAAAACATTTCGTTTTCCATCAAGCAATATTTTGCTTGGATCTGAAAAGTTTGTATATTGACCATCAACACTATAGTCTACATAGGTCGTTGCGTACTGATAAGAACTGTCTACGCGCGGTTTCCAATTAAAAGGTTTAATTTTGGTTGAATTAGGTATTTGATATTGACGATCCATGATTTTACTCAAGAAATTGCCACTATTAAAACCAAGATAGGCGTTTTGTTCGTAGTTGTCTTGTTGAACAATAGACGTCGAATTTACGTCTGGATATTTATCCCTAGTTGGATTGTTTTCGTACAAAAGTCCAGTAGTAAAATATTGGTTTAGTTTTTGGTCTGTTTTGAGCTTTATGAGTATCTGTGAACCATCTGCTTCTGAATTTTGGTTGAGGTTACGTTCATTGAAAGAAGATTGCTCATAAGTTGTTTTACCGTACTGACTTAAATAACGAAGCTCAAGATCAAAACCATTCCCTTTATTAGTCACCAAATTTGGTGTAATCGTCGCGTCAAAGTTGGAAGTAATGTTCCAGTAAAAAGGTACAGAAAGAATGAGTCCTTTTTGATTAGAAAAACCAAACCTTGGAAATAAAAAACCGGTTTGTCGAGCACCAGTTAAAGGTAAGTATAACCATGGAAAATAAAAAACAGGCACACCATGAACACGTAGCTGCACATTTTCTGCTATACCGTAGCCTGTTCTAAAATCCAATTTTATTGAGTTACCATATAATTTCCAACTATCTTGTGTAGGTTCGCAAGTTGTGTAATAGCCTTTGTAGATAAAAATAATACCGTTTTTTCTACGTAATAGAGATTTCGCCGCACCTCGTTGTCTGGTAAGTATATTAGTAAATTTCGCATCAACAAATTTAGTATAGAAAGTATCGCTATTAGAGATATAACCACTAGAACCACGTATTACTTGGCCTTTTTGGCTTAGTGTGGCATTTCCATCAATTTTGTAGTATTGATCTGGTATACCTTCAATTTTGTTCGCTTGCAAAGAAAACGTTGGTTTGAAAACTTGAGCATTACCCTCAAGGTGAAGCACTCCATCTTTATTGCGATAAATTGCATTAGCATTAAGTTTGGTTCTTAGGGCGTCAGTAGGTTTCCATAAGTCAACATAGGTGCCTTGGCAATAGCAATTTGGCTTTGCTTGTTGATCGATTGATAAAAAATCTCTTGGAATCCAGTTCCACTGATTCGTTTTTTCCAATTGATCTGCATATGCCAAAGATAAAATGAAAAAACTTTGAAAAAATAAAGTGTATATGCGTAAATACTTAACCATGTAAGGCATTCTTACTAGTAAATAAAAATTGTCCCAAATTAGAAACTACCCTGAAACAGATCCATTATGAACCAACAGTTATGGAAAAATATCTTTATGTGGAAATTGGTTGTACAATTTTGGATATCCTCTTTAATAAGTTTCTTGAGCGTGATGATCGGCTTGGTAGTAGGTAACATGATGGATAGAAGGCAACAAAGAGGTACATTATAAGTATGCAAACATTTGAAAGCACTAAACTAGAATCTCAAACAACAGGTTGACAACGTTAAACCACATCTAGAAATAAACAACTTAATGTCGGTTTTACGAGCAGTAAAACAAAACATAACACTTATTGGAACTCACTCCGTCAAAGATTTATGCTCAAAATATTATAATCCCAATATGCACTTTCATCCAATCAAACACTTGTCTATACCGAATAAAATCATTGAACTTGTGCTTCATTCTCCTTTGGATGTATCAAACATAATCAATTATATCTCAACAACATCAAAAAATGCGGAATGTATACAAATATCCATGTTACAAACACGCACATAGATTAAGACACATTAATCATTCAAGTCGAATTCATTCAAAAGTAAAATAGTTTCACTATTAATCTCAACATTTTCTTCAAATATAGTCAGTGAACACGTAACCATCCACAATATAAAATTTGATAAATCACTAGAAAGCTCTCAATCTGATAACTCACTCCGGAAGATGAGGTAATCTTCTGGATATAGATAAATGGTAGGTTAGGCGAGGCAATAGAGAATTCATATAGTCAGTACAACAATCAGGGATAAATTGAGATAAATGACTAGCCCGTTGGAAATGATAAACTTCTCATCATCAAAATCAAAGCTGGTTTACTATTGTTAAGACAAGGCTATCAGCATTATCAACAAAGTAAAATGACAAGTGAAAATCTGTTTCTGATACCGTATCGATTAATAATCAACCAGAGATTTTCGATTCCTATGAGTGTTCAGAAGACTGAAAAGTAAATATGATTTTGAACAAATAAGAATGTGAGGACTAAACAAACATTTCAATGGTTTAAAGCGTTTTTACCATCCTATCAAGTCACTATCTTGTTGTATTTGAATAACCTTTATCTGAAAGAAAAAAAAGCATACTCCATGTCTATAAGAAAAACGAACCCAAGCACCTTAAGCTGACCTAAATAACGAAAGTGTCAATCAATGGCTTACAGCAAGTTTCTCATAGATAGTTGCAAAACAGGCTCGAAAAACCATCCCACACAACTTAGCGATAGTTTGTCATGTGTCGTCTGTAGACACTGCTAACTCCTTTTAGAGCTTCAACACCTCCCTTGCTTTATAAACCACACCATCATAGCCTCCCTTGTATCACTACTAACCTGGTGGACAAATAGATTATCTCATTTGAAAGAATAGATACCCGTAAAATTTATGAAACACAATCGTAGTACAGTTTCAACCTTACTATTCACCTATCCAATCGTTGACAATCACATTAGCTTAGTTTGTCGATAAACCCAATAAATCGCTAATAAGCTCAAATATTTCATTTTATACATACTTTTTAACAAAAACTAAATTAAATCATCATTTCGGTAAATAGAATTAAGACCTTAAGGATTACACTAAATATGACTACCCATTCATAGATTATTGCGCTAGGGATTACATCATAAGTAAATATTAGCTATGCTATCAACTCGAGTGATCAAATACTTCTGACATAATATCAATATCTAAACGAATACTAAAATAATCACTTGAAAAGTGTCCTATGATGAACGTCTTATCTTGCGTCATCAAGCCATTAAGTTACGTAAAAAAGGGCATTCTTTCAAAACATCGCCGTTATTGTAGGTATTAATTCAAAAACGATTGATACTTGATGTCGAATCTAGTAAAGAAAAACCAGTTTACACTACAAAAAAACAAAGTCAGATTGAAGGCAACCAATGTAGTCTGACTACTGCCAAAAAATCTCACGTACAGTAGGAATGATCATAATCTTTTAGAAATAGAAAATACTTTATGGCAAAAGCAAAAATAGTGTTTATATGCAACAAATGTGGCTCCTATTACGCAAAATGGCAAGGACAATGCCAGGTCTGTAACGCTTGGAATTCCCTTTCTGAAACAAAACTCACTTCTAGTAAAACCTCTACCTTTGTTTCTACCAGCCAAGACCCTAATTACCAAGGCTATGCTGGTATTGTCACAGGTGTTCAAGATTTATCCGAAGTCAATTTAAGCGATATGCCTCGCTTTAGCTCAGGCGCCAGCGAGTTCGACCGAGTACTCGGCGGTGGACTTGTTCCTGGTAGTGTTATTCTAATTGGCGGCCATCCTGGTACAGGAAAGAGTACTCTGCTTTTACAAACAATGTGCTGGATTGCTCAGAAAAAAAACGCATTATACGTCATAGGTGAAGAATCCTTACAACAAGTTGCCATGCGCGCACAACGATTAGGACTATCAACCAAGAATCTAAAAATGCTCTCTGAAACCAATGTTGAAAACATTTTAACCATTACCCAACAAGTTAAACCCAAAATTATGGTAATTGACTCCATTCAGGTTATACATTTAAATGGTATCGAATCTGCTCCTGGTAGTGTCTCGCAGGTACGTGAAAGTACAGCGCTACTAACACGCTTTGCCAAACAAACACAAACAGCCGTGCTGCTCGTTGGTCACGTCACCAAAGATGGTTCACTCGCTGGTCCAAAGGTGTTAGAGCACATGGTAGATTGCTCTGTATTGTTGGAAAGTTCTGAAGACTCTCGTTTTCGCACCTTGCGTGGCATAAAAAACCGTTTTGGTGCCATAAATGAGTTAGGCATATTTGCCATGCTGAAAAATGGCTTAAGAGAAATAAAGAATCCAAGTTCCATTTTCTTAAACCGAAGCAATTATCCTACTGCCGGTAGTCTAGTGACGGTTATTTGGGAAGGAACCCGCCCTTTACTGGTAGAATTGCAAGCTTTGGTAGATAAATCCGTTCTTAGTAATCCAAGACGTGTCACTATCGGCTTTGATCATAATCGTTTAACTATGTTATTGGCAGTATTACATAAACATGGCGGCTTATTCACCACTGATCAAGACGTGTATTTAAACGTAGTCGGCGGTGTCAAAGTATCAGAAACTAGTGCTGATTTAGCAGCCATTGCTGCTGTTATATCCAGCTTTCGAGATCAAGTATTACTTCACAATTTGGTGGTACTTGGGGAAGTAGGTCTTTCTGGTGAAATTCGTCCTGTACCCTCAGGGCAAGAGCGTATCAGTGAAGCTGCTAAACATGGTTTTACTAAAGCCATTATACCCAAAGCCAATTGCCCAAAAAAACCTATTAATGACATGAAAGTAATAGGTGTAGATCGTTTATCAGAGGTGCTTGACATAATTTTTGAACACCAATGACAAAATTAAAAAAATAAAGCGTTAATAGAATGATTTTTGGGTTAACTCAAACAACTCCATTTCAGGCACACCTTCCTTACATTCTTGATCTACCGTCAGTTCTTCGTCCATACCATATGGCAAAGCTTTTTCAGAATCCTGATTAAATCGTTCTTCTCTAGCTCGAAATAAACGTAAGCGACGACGCTTACAAAGCTCCAGCACTCGATGGTGATCTTCATTAGAAAAAGAAAACCAATGAAAACGCTCCTCTCGACTGCGCAAACACCCTTTGCAGAATCCTTTAACACTGTAAGGACTTTCAATATTAAACAATTCTATTTGTTCCACATTTCTGCACCTATACTTTTTATACTAAACGATACTTTATCAAGCAGATACCTACATTCATCTTATACATAGTAAAAAATAGATCAATCATTAACCATGCCTTTCTTCCAATGATAAGAAATATAATCTGTCTGCTGATCGTCTTTAACGAGAACCAATAAAAGATTTCTGGAATCCCCATATACAAATAGAAAGCAACATAGATAACATTAATCAAATCAGTTTCTTCAACTTATCTGTAAAATCAAGACCCAGTATACTCGATAAATAAACCTTATTTCCTTTAACAAACCTACTTAAAGTGGTTTTATCGTCCACACTACTCACTTGGAACGAAGATGCATCTGCAGGGCAAAACTAATCAGTAAAAGGAATAACGACAAAAGCAAGATTCTCAACACCAAAATCAAAACTGATTTACCATAAACGAACAAAGATTGTTGAATACCTCAAGTAGTTGGAAGACTGGAAAGCGGATATAGTTTTAGGCAAACAAGGTACTGGCATATTAGTTTAATTAGCAGAACGAAAATCTGAGCTATATTTTGTGAAACGGGTTGATAGTAAAAATACCAACGAGGTGAATAAAGACCATTATCGAAATGCTGTTATCGTATAAAAAACATGTCCATACAATCAGATTCAATAAAGAAAGTTTCCAGAACATCAAACTGGCATACTAAATATAAAAAATGGCCGTGACAAAAAGTCCCACGACCACCGTACAAAGAACTGAAAAATCAGGTCCGAAGTAAATACTGGCTTAGATCTCAACTCTGTTTAGAAAAACTAGGATGGAAAAGCAAAACTTACCCCTTCTCCCACATCTGCCGAAGGCCAACGTTGTGTAATAGTTTTTCGTTTAGTATAAAAGCGTACTGCATCTGGACCATAAGCATGTAGATCACCAAACAAAGAGCGTTTCCAACCACCAAAGCTATGGTAAGCAACTGGCACTGGTAAGGGGACATTAATTCCCACCATACCTACTTCAATATGATCAGAAAAATAGCGTGCCGCTTCACCATCACGAGTGAAGATACAGGTCCCGTTGCCATACTTATGATCGTTGATCAATTGCATGGCTTCTTCCATTGTTTCAACTCGAATCACTTGCAGAACAGGACCAAAAATTTCCTGCTTATAGCTTTTCATCACTGCCGTCACCTTATCAATCAGGGTAGCACCAACAAAAAAACCATTTTCATAACCCTTCACTATCGTTTGACGACCATCGACAACGATATTAGCACCTTGTTCTTCTGCACTAGTAATGAAGCCTACAACCTTATCTTTATGCTCTTTGGTAATCATTGGGCCAAAGTCATTGTTAGCATCAGAGCATTCGCCGACCTTCAACGATGTCATTGCTTGGGTCATTTTTTCGATCAGTTCATCACCCACTTTCTTACCCACGGTCACAACAACCGAGAGCGCCATACAACGCTCTCCAGAAGAACCAAATGCCGCGCCCAATAACTGACTGACGACATTATTCATATCAGCATCTGGCATAACAATAGCGTGGTTTTTCGCACCACCTAGTGCCTGACAACGTTTACCATTTTTGGAAGCAGTAGTGTAAATGTATTCAGCAATTGGCGTAGAACCAACAAAGCTGACAGCTTTGACGTATTTATTTCCCAACAAAGTATCCACTGCAACTTTGTCACCATTTACAACGTTCATAACACCAGACGGTAAACCAGCCTCTTGCAACAATTCAGCAAGAAACAACGCAGCGCTAGGATCACGTTCAGAAGGTTTCAAAATAAAGGTATTACCACATACTATCGCCATAGGAAACATCCACAGTGGTACCATCGCCGGAAAATTAAACGGTGTAATCCCAGCAACAACACCAAGGGGTTGAAACTCACTCCAAGAATCAATATTAGGTCCAACATTCTTACTGAATTCTCCTTTTAACACTTCAGGCGCGCCACAAGAATATTCCACATTCTCAATACCACGTTGTAACTCACCCGTGGCGTCATGACAAATTTTTCCGTGCTCAACACCGATCAATTCACAAATACGATCTGAATTTTCTTCTAATAAAGTTTTATAACGAAACATAATACGGGCCCGTTTCATCGGGGGGGTATTTCTCCATTCAGGATATGCAGCTTGTGCCGCAGTAATAGCCTCCTCAACAATTTCTTTAGACGCAATTGCCACTTTTCTCACAACATTACCTATTGCTGGATTAAATACGTCTTGTGTACGATAAGCCTCTTTTGATGATTGCCCGCCTATAAAGTGACCGATAGTTTCCATGAATCCTCCCAATCAATTAAAGTAAGTGTGTTATTCATAATGTGTGACCAAAAAATCTCTCAGCGAAATCCGCAAAACCTTTACACGAAGCCACAAGCATAAAATCTCCCAATGCCAAATCTACGATGCCATTATGCTGAGGGAAATATATCCAAAAAATAGAATTTGTTAGCCCTTAGATACTCTACAGGTCAACTAAGAAGAAAGTACACTCTCCATGAGTAGACTACAAGAGAAAATAATTGATGTTGGTCTACTCATCGTTACGAATTTTCACTGTCGTTAGATGTTAGATCTTCTGACACCAAAGTAGATCTCAACGTAAGCCACACAACCACCAGTGTTGCCATATCAGATTTTGAAGTTCATCCCGAATTTCGGGCCATACCAACCTTATTATCTCTGGCTACTTTTTGATGAACGAAGGAAACAAAGTTTATAAATTCCTTGCAGTTACTGTTAACGTTAGAAAATTTTCGTGCATAAATTAGTGCTTTTCACCAATACTTACAAAGCAAATTAAAAATCAGTGCTACCGACAATTTGGCCATCCTACCTTAAATACACACCACTCGTTCTCTTTCAGATCTAAAAAAACAAGAGGACACAAGTAACTGTAAACATCCACATGATTTCACCCATCCAAGTAGAACGAAACACACCAAACAGTCAGTTACGTGTCGAAACAGTACCGGATTCTAAAAGTTCCTGGCGGGTTAGACTACCATGATTTGTACGAAGAAACGTCTCAACTACTTAATGGTAGTTTACACTCTGTTTTCATCAAACAAGCAGTACTATCAGCATTGAATATCTTAGAAAAAATAAGGTTCCGTTTTTTCTGGCTACGCACAAACAACAAACATCAAAGACCGCTAACAACCCTTATAAAGCCAACGACAAGGCAACAAATCAAGAAGACATCAAATTATTGGTTCTTAAAAGTCGCTACGTCGATTCTTGAACTAGATCATATAGCTAAAAACTGAGTTAAAAATGATCGTATATGTTTTATTTTTCCAAATAAACTCAGTTACGTAACATGCTTCTTCTCAGCGCCAAATTTAATCCTAGAAGCCTTTACAGTGTTGAACACCAACTTAATTTTATTCTATCTGAGTGACAGTGATCTCAATATGTTTCGAAATTCTATTATCTCTTCACAACACCTCAATCACATTTTCGTTCTTCATGTCGTGACTGAGTTTATGTTCCATAATCTTTTGACTAAAAACATCTTCGATAGATACCGATTTCTCCATGCCTCTTTTGATCCAAACTTCAACAGGGTATAATCCAATCCACAGTAATATGAAAGTGTAATAGCGACAAGAATCCTCAGCGCTCAGAGCAAAGCCATGGAAGAAAAGAAACAAAGAAAAATTATGATCTGACTGAAAGATCAAATCATTTAGTGTTTTTTCTATCCATTTTGGTTTCCGATTTTTTTGCATCAGGTTTTACAATAGCACGTAGCTTAACAACAAATTTAAGCGCAGAGTTTGGTAAAATTGGACCTGTACCACCTGGTCCGTAAGCCAAATCTGCTGGAATATACAGCGTATATTTAGAACCCACTTTCATGAGTTGTAAGCCTTCTGACCAACCAGGAATGACCTGATTAAGTTGGAAAGTGACTGGCTCAACACGTTTGTAAGAACTGTCGAAAACTTTGCCATTCACCAAAGTACCTTCATAATCAACTTTTACCGTATCCGTCATTTTTGGATGTGCCCCTCTACCTTCTTTAATCACTTTATAAAGAAGGCCATCTTTTGTTTTCTTAACACCTTTTTCTGAGGCTATTTTTTTTAGCCAAACTTGAGATTTTGCTTTGTTTTCAGCAGCAACTCTATTTTTTTCTTTCCGAGCTTTTTCCATCTGTTCTTTTTGGAAAGCTTGGATTGTTTTCTCTATCTCTTGTTTGGTCATCAGACCTTTTTTACCACTATAACCATCTTTTAAGCCTGCAAAGAAGATTTTCATATCCAAATTTTTAAAATCTTGCATTATACGGCTACCAAACATGTTACCGATACTGTAGCCAAGTTTTTGTTCTTTGGTAGTTAAGGTCGCCGCACCGGTATCCGTGCACACAAAGGAGATAGAAGACACAACCAACGACGCAATGAGAGTTTTTTTCATAAAAAAAGTATTCCATTATAGTTGTTTACATATCACTTGCTTGTTAAAACTTTCGTGATATTTGATATGACCACAGATCCGATCTAAACGCCGTTCTATCAAATATTGTATTTCGAGCACAGTCCTTTTAAAGAAAAAAAGACGAGCAGAGACTCACTGCTTTGCAAAACAATAAATAAAAGTAATATACGCTACCCAAAACCCTAACACAACCCTACATGTTTAAGCAAATTTTATCACTGGACGTTTCACCAAAATAACCCCTTTATCTACACACACCTTGTTTATTCCAAAAGATAATTAAATCCAAAAAATACAATTGCACGGCTTCAGCATAACCTCCCCTGGTCTTATGCAATAGTGTATTTTAAAAAAACATGATACTGTTTGCTATAAAGATTTGTCTTTGCAGTTCTTACTTGCACTATAATTGACAACTTTTGTTAGTGACCCGCTTCCATGAAAATAGGTATTAAAATGGGGACTAGTACACTCACAATGAAGCCACTTGCGATACAGACAGGAATAATCTGTGGTCCATGAAATTTACTCAGCATAGGCAGTGCAAAATCCATTGCTGTTGCACCTGAATAACCAACAGACATGTGACTGTTTACTTTAGCTAAAAAAGGAATCAGCACAATAGCAACAATTTCTCGTGTCAAATCTAATAAAAAAGCCGTTGTTCCAAGAACTGGATTACCCAGTCCAGTAATGAGGATGCCCGAAAGGCTGTACCAGCCAAAGCCAGAGACGACTGCAAGTCCTTGTTGCCAGGTAATATGCAAAATAAGCGTACTTGTCCATCCTGCTAGGAGCGTGCTCGTAACGGTAACAAATGCAATAATCAACCCTTGTTTGTTGAAAAAAAGATTTCTTAAACGATAATTGCCCTGTCGTAACTGGCAGCCAATCAAAAACAGCGAAACGTAAAGAAGCCCTGTGATGAGACCATCAACTTTTAATAGACAGTTTTTTCCCAATGACCCTACAGCCATACCCACAAATACACAAGCAAAAGTGATAGCAGCATCTCTTATTGTTTGCCATTTGTTGATACTAGACACTTTTGTATTTTTATGATCATAATCTGTACTCCATTTTAATCCGCTCAAATAAAGAGCAATAAAACTAAAAGCAGTTATTAATGTAAATAGAATACAAGCTTGATAAGCTGCAATGATAAGTTTGTCAGCTAAGTTGCTTAGGGACCCTATTCTAAAGCCAATCGATCCTAAAATAAGATAAATAAATTTATTTAAGCCCTTAGCTACTCTTTTCTCTGAGAAAAATTTGACGTCTATCCAGTAACCAATGAGCAATGCAACAAAGAGGGGCAATAATGTGATTAAAATCATCATAATTTCGGGTCATCCTAGACTCGTTTTGAAAAAATTATCAGAGCATTATGTGTTTGAGTAGTGGCATTTTGTAGATATTGATAGATAAATACAAGAGGATTTCGGGATAAGCTATAAACTACGACAGTGCATTATGGATAGCTAAGTGTTAAGTTAACACCTTTTCAGTTGTATTAAGCAAATGCATATAATTTCGTATAATGCATTTCTATGAATAATCGGTGGTGATGTGTGGCTAAGTGTTTTCCGGTATTGAAAGAAATTCTACATCTATTGTTTCCTATGGTATTGACCATGACCTTAGAGCTTTCTATCAATGTGATGGATACGATAATGTTAGGTCACTACAGTGATTCGCATTTGGCCGCAGTTGGTCTTGCATCCAGTTTGTGGCTACCCGTTGGCTGTTTCCTGATCGGTGTAACCTTTGGTATTACGCCTTTAGTCATTAGACACTTACATGGTCGTCAACCTAAATTAGTTAACTTATATATGTCCCAAGCGGTTGGATTGTCTGTAGGCTTAGGATTAATTGCCAGTGTCATCACAGTGACCTTATTACCTTATTTAGCAGGATTAATGGCCACTCAGAATGAAACCAAAATAGTCGCGATAGATTACCTCCAAATTTTTGCTCCTGCTCTACCCATGCTTGCTTTGATGACTTCTTATAAAAATCTATTTGAAGCTGCAAATCGACCTGGCTTTCCTTTGTTCATTGCCAGTACTGGTTTGATCTTAAACGTAATATTTAATTATGTTTTGATTTTTGGTCACTTAGGATTACCTGAATTAGGGGCAGAAGGAGCCGCACTTGCTTCGACTTTATCTTTATATTTGTCAGTTTTGTTATTTTTTGTCTACGATCGTTTTTTCAATAAGCAACCATTGTTTACCCGTCTAGTTTGGCGTTACACTCACCGATTTTCTGTTTTACTAAGCATCGGGGCTCCAGCAGGTCTAGCATTTGCGTTTGAAGTTGGGTTATTTTCGTCAATGACCTGGCTAATTTCATCTTTTGGAAACTTGGCTTTAGGAGCTAGTCAGGTAGTAATGTCTTACACTTCTTTTTTGTTTACTCCTATAATGGCCATGAGTGCAGTAACCGCTATTGTAGTAGCCAAATCAATGTCACAAAAAGGTGTTCAAGATATGATGCGACATGTGTATGTTGTTATTATATTGGGAATCAGTTATGTAAGTATATGTTTTGTTATCACACAAATGTTCCATAACAGTATTCCTTATATCTACAGCAATGATAAAAAAATTGTCTCTTTGGCAGCGAGTATTTTGTTGATTTCTTCTTGTTATCAATTGCCAGATATGTTGCAAACTGTATTTACGGGTGCTTTGAGGGGTTTGCGAGATACTCGTTCTTCCATGATCGCCTTAGGGGTGTCTTTATTTGGGTTAAGTATACCATTAGGTTATTGGTTGTCCCACTACAGCCCCTGGTCTGTAATGTTAACTATACGTGGTTTCTACCTTGGTTTGGCGGCAGGATTAAGTCTATTGGCACTAATTTTGATATGTCGTTTTAATGTAGTTGTAAAAAACTATCGAGATAAACGTATCATCTCTCCAAGAGGTGTTACTTAGCGCTTTCCTTAAATGAAAATTGTGTTGGGGTTCGTATCTGGCGCAGAATCTTATTTGTGCTCTGTTGATTTATAGTAGATATATTTTTATGTATTCCGAGATTTCGTGTTTTAAAAAAAATACTTTGTCCATTTTTGTTTGGTTCTTAATTGCTTATACCTTTATTGGTGCCGTAGGCATCCCTAAAGGTTTTAATTACAGTATCTTAATGATATTTCTTTGTTCTGTGATTTTTTTATTACTAGGCTCAAAAGCGAGCAAATTCGTTGAGAACAAAGATGACAAGTTGCTGATGTGGAGTTATTTCATGTTCGCCCTTAGTGTAATCACCATTAATGCTTTACATGGTTTTAAGGTGAGAGATTTAGATTATTCTTTGCGTTTTGTTTTTGCTATCCCGATTCTACTGTTCCTATTAAGAACTAAAAGCCATAAAGAGTTTATCTGGTATGGGGTTATGTTAGGTGCTCTACTAGCTTTTGCCTTTGCTTTATATCAAAGGGTTATTCTTGGTATGGTACGTGCTCAAGGTGATGAAATATCCATTAATTTTGGTGATATCTCCATGATGTTGGGCTTAATGAGCTTTACTGCCGCACTTTACTTTCTGGATCGGAAAAATGTATTTTGGGTATGTATTTCAATTATCGCTGGGGCATCGGTGCTTCTATTTTATCTGGGTCTCGAGGTAGTTGGATGGCTTTACCACTAGTAGGATTTTTTTTATTATGGAATAGTAAGTCGTTACTTTCCAAGAAAATCATAATAAGAATTTTAATAAGTGTTGTAGTTGTTATCACTACAATCATTAGCTTTCCTCAAACTAGGGTGAGACATCGTGTTGATCAGGCAGTAAGTAATATTCACCATTACTATGATGACACAAATAAAGGTACTTCCATCGCCCTGCGTTTTGATATGTGGAAATCCGCTTGGTACATGTTTGAATCATCTCCTATTATTGGGATGGGAAACGACGAAAGTTTTAAAGAAAAACAGATCTACGTTAAAGAAGGGTTAGTTGGTCCCGGTTTGCTGCAGTTTCTTCATGCTCATAATGAATATTTGACTTCACTAAGTTTACGCGGCGTTCTTGGTTTATTTTTTCTGTTATTCGTGTATTTAGTACCATTGAAACTTTTCTTGAAAAAAATACGCGAATATGACAATAACTGGCATGTAAAATCTTATGCTATTGCTGGTGCCATTATCCCCATAAGTTACATGCACTTCGAGATAACGCAATCCCTGTTTTATCACAATATAGGAGTGATGATGTACGCCCTCCCGATCCTTTTCTTATGGGCTGCGGTTCGTTGGGCAGAAAGAGGAGAAGTATAACGATCTCTACAAAAAAGCAATAGTTTGCAAATTCTATCTCCAATTTAACACACAAATTTCGTATCGTTCCATGAATATATCGATTTTCATTTTTTACTCAGAACTACTGGTAGGTCAATTGATTTCTTGTTCACTAAATTAATTGTAATCAAATGGTATGACTTTTCCACCACATCTAAGATGTTTTTTTATATCACCACTTCTCAAATGTGGAACGAGAAAAGAACTAAACAACTAGAATCCTAGTTTTCTCCAAATTTTCAACAGTATACATCGATTTTTTTAGTTTGGCTGGTTTTTAAATTTAGTAAGAAGTTCTAAAATAAACTCTAAAAAAAACATTATCGTGATTGCCCATATGATAATTTTTTTCTTGTTGCCACCTCATGCCATGAAATGGATATTTGTTTGATCGATACCATTTACACTATTGTTGAACTGGTAAATAAATAAATAAGAAATTGTGCCCTAATTACCTCTCCATAAAAAATGGACGCGCATAAACTTACCTCTAAAAATACAACAACACAATCGCAGTCTTGATATTCATCTATTCAATTAAGGCTTGACACAAAAGCAAACTACTAAAACTATTGGTTTACTGCCTGGTAGCTTGTCGTTGAATTAAAAACGAGGTCCCAAAGGAATGAAAACAAAGTCAAACTAAAACAGAGACGAGTAAATGTTACACAAAAATCTATGTTGAAGACGTTAATTTGCGACAAAGATCCCGACTAAATAACGTTGTTTTTAATTAGTCTATTTGAACTAAAGTACCAAGATTGATTGGGAAAAATAAAATTTTCAATCGTTAAAATTAATGCAAGACACTTTTCAAAAAATATGGTCTCGATGGTCAACAATTTAGATAACATACGTTTCACGATATATAAGAAAACATGACAACGAAACTACTCATTCATGTCATAAAACACCTAATAAAAGATACTAAGTAAAAGATCGCTTGATCTGAATAACTTACGGAATCATCATGCTAAATTAATTGAAGCTTGACTGACAAAACACATGAATAAGATGGATGTTTTCTACCTACCAGCCTAGTTCACCAGCTTTAACCTCAGATGGGTATCTAAACAACGACTTGAAAGGCGAAATACCAATGTCTTTCTAGTTAGAAATTAAAAAAATAACAAGTAGGATACAGGGTCACACGTGAATGATACAGAGGAAATCGAAGATATAGCAAAGTATTTTGAACAATCTTCTATTCGCTATGCCTCATTTCAACCAATGTTAAAAAAATAAAGTTTTTAGGTAATCAGGGTGTTTTTTCTTCTCAGTATCCTTATATTTCTATAGCATCATCTCCATACTCACTAATTCAAACACAGCTAGTATTGCTATATCACATTTAGGAAGCACATTATGACAATTAAACTTGGTATTGTAATGGACCCTATTTCATCCATTCACTACAAAAAAGACACCTCTCTTGCCATGCTATGGGCTGCAGCAGAAAAGGGCTGGGACCTCTTTTACATGGAACAAAAAGATCTATTCTTGAATAACGGAAAAGCCTTTGCTATGACACGATCTTTACAAGTGTATAAATGCCCTGAGCATTTCTATGACCTAAACGAAGAAAACAAAATGGCCATGAGTGACATGGATATAATTTTAATGCGAAAAGACCCGCCATTTGATAGGGAATTTGTCTACAGCACCATGATTCTTGAACAAGCAGAGCGTGATGGCGTTATGGTAATCAATGATCCTAAAAGTCTACGTAGTTGCAATGAAAAGCTCTTCGCGACTCAATTTCCAAAATGTTGCCCTGAAGTTTTAGTGACACGTCGTGCCGATTTACTAAAAGCCTTCCATAAGAAACATGGTGATGTGATTTTCAAACCATTAGATGGCATGGGTGGCACGTCTATTTTTCACCTAAAACCAGACGATTCCAATATTAATGTCATCATTGAAACCCTCACCAACATGGGTGAAAAGCAAATCATGGCACAAAAGTTTATCCCTGAAATAAAACAAGGAGATAAACGCATCCTTGTCGTCAATAATAAGCCGATTCCATACGCTTTAGCTCGTATCCCAGCGGATGGCGAAACTCGAGGCAACTTGGCCGCTGGTGGTCGTGGTGAAGGTCGTCCCTTAACAGATCATGACCAATGGATTTGCAATCAGGTGATCCCTTCCTTAAAAGAAAAAAATCTAATATTTGTTGGTTTAGATATCATTGGTGATTATCTTGTTGAAATCAATATCACCAGCCCCACCTGTGTACGCGAACTAGATAATCAATTTGGTTTAAACATTGCCACGGTGTTAATGGACGCTATTAAAACACGCTTAGCAAACTAATCGATCGTTCTGGTTATTGATCGATTTTTGTGACCTTATTTATTACCATTAGCTATTAACATCCTAGTAATGGTGTTTGTTTACTGTGATCTTTCATTTTCTAACCGAAAACTCTCGAAGCCAGTATCAAACCACCTTTACATGACACTCATCAAAAGCTCTTAAAGAATCCTATCTTACACAAAAGAAAATTAACAAAACAGCGGAACAAAATCACATAAAAAACTAGCCACAACAGAAACTACACAATTTTCATTAAACAAGATTCAAGACATGACCTCTCCAATAAAACCTAAAATAACAGTCTCAAAAACCTTCTCAAAAAAACAGATGCCAAATCATTCAAGATAAAATCCCGACGTTTATTAAACTCAATCCAGAAAAAAATCTGAAAACATTAGAAAAACGTTCTTTTGATAAAATTCCCAAGCCCACTTCCTAAGAAATTTCCAAACTGGAAACGTTGCTCGAATGCGAGTAATAGGCTTATGCAAAACAACCTAGAAATACATCGACTAAAGTCTGTACCTGCAAAATCCACCATTGATGCCAAGTACTTAGAACAACAAAAAATTGAATAGCTTCCAGAACCATCTAAAATGTCTTTGAAGGCACTCAGAAGAAGCAAATAAACTAAAAATTATCCATACTCGAAAAGCTAGTTAGAGAGTAAATAACTCATCACATTTCTTTGACTCCCTTCTCTAAAAAGGAAGCCTCCGAAGAAATTTTAGTAAAGAAAGATCCAAAATAAGAGATTAATCGAACTGACTATCTCCCATAGCAACGCGGATTTTTTTCATCGCATTTTTTTCCAACTGGCGAATACGTTCTGCAGAGACGCCATATTCATCGGCCAACTCATGCAAAGTAGACTTACCGTCAGACAACCAGCGTTGAACCAAAATATCGCGGCTACGCTCATCAAGATCAGACATGGCTACATCTAAACGATGATTTGAATCAGCTTCCCAATTACCACTTTCAAGCATGGCCTCTGGATCATAACGGTTGTCTTCTAGATATTGAGAGGGTGATTGAAAGGCACCTTCATCATCATCAGAAAATGTGTCAAACGCCATATCAGAAGAACTCAAACGGCCTTCCATTTGACGAACAACTTCTGGCGTCACACCCAGATCATTGGCAACCGACTCTACTTCAGAGTTACTAAACCAAGATAAGTTTTTCTTAGCACTGCGCAAATTAAAAAACATTTTGCGTTGTGCTTTGGTTGTCGCTACTTTCACAATACGCCAATTTTTAAGTATAAACTCATGAATTTCAGCCTTAATCCAATGCACAGCAAAGGACACCAGACGAACACCTACTTCCGGGTTAAAACGTTTTACTGCTTTCATCAATCCAACGTTGCCCTCTTGAATTAGATCACCTTGTGCTAATCCGTAACCGGAATAACCTTTGGCGATATGAACAACAAATCGCAAATGAGACATAACCAGCCTGCGAGCTGCTTCAAGGTCTTCCTTATGATAAAGACGTTCCGCCAGCGCCTTTTCTTCATCGACTGACAAAATTGGAATTCTACTAACGGCTTGTATGTAAGATTCAAGATTTTGACCTGGAACCATCATATCCATAGGCTGAAGAGCTTTACCCATTTTTACATCTACCTCTATAAATCTGCTAATTATAAAACCAAATTATCAGGTTAACTTTTAAGTTGTATTACAAAAACAAGAATAAAATATCTCAATAAATCAAATAGTAAACAAACTTATTTTGATCACTGCAACTCTATTGTTGATATATGACGGCTAACTGCAATCCAAGACCCACCCACACCAACTAATGCGCTGATAGTTAAGCACAAAACAATCTCTTCTGCATTAAAAGTTCGTAATTTAAATTCACTATAATAGAGCTCAATCAAACGTTCAGCCGGCGCATTCACCCACCAACTCAGCAAAAAAACACAAAAACAAGCTAAAAATCCACCTAATAAACCAAACCAAAAACCCATATACAGAAAAGGTCTACGAATGTAACTATTTGTTGCACCTACTAACTTCATCACTGAAATTTCATCTCGGCGATTTTCCACCGCCATCCGGATAGTATTGCCCACAATTAATAACACTGCCGCAATCAATGAAACAGATAATGCATAAGAAAAACGCTGTCCAAAGCTCAATATATTCGCAAGACGCCGCAGCCATTGAGCATCCAATTCAGCAAACTCCACTTCTCCTTGTGCAGCTAATTGATCACGCAAATTTTCTAGGTTTACCAACAAGCCCAGTGATACCTTTTCTTTAGGAATCACTTTCAGCACAATCGGTAAAGGATTTTCTGATAGTGATGATAAAATCTGCTTGTACCCAATGGAACGCTCAAAATAACGTAAGCCTTCCTCTTTAGAAACATACACCACAGAAGCAACATCAGGACGTACAGATAACATGTGAGATAAAGCACTTGCCTTAGTATCATTTACCTGAGGAAACAAGTATAAGGTAATAACAGAATGTTGTTCCCAGTTGTCTGTCAATGATTGGACATTTTTCAATAACACGTACAAACCGCCCGGCAAGGTTAATGCAGCGGCAATCACCATCACAGTCATCACGCTTGCCAAAGGGCAACTAACTAATCGTACAAAACTTTCCGTTAACATACTTTGATGATGACTTAAATAACGACCTAGATGAAAAGAAAATCGTTTTGGCCAATGATATTTTGTAGCGTTGATAGATTGACGAGTCGCCCCGCGGCGGGAATTCTTTTGTGCCATTTAAGAAAACCCTCCATCATTCACCATTCGACCCTGATTCAAGGTTAATACCCTATGTCTCATACGAGCAACCAGTGCCAAATCGTGGCTCGCAACCAATACAGCGACACCCACATTATTAAATTCTTGAAAAAGGTTCATAATTTCGGATGACAGCTTGGGATCCAAATTACCGGTTGGCTCATCAGCAAGAAGTAGTTGCGGTTTATTCACCACAGCACGAGCAATACCGATTCGCTGCTGCTCACCGCCTGATAAGGCCATTGGATCATATTTTTCTTTACCCAACAAACCGACTTTATCCAATGCTGCACGAACACGTTTTGCAATCTGTTCAGGATCAACACCGCTTACTTGTAGTGGCAAAGCAACATTATGGAATACACTGCAATTGAATAATAACTGATGATTTTGAAAGACAACCCCCACACGACGACGATGCTGTGGAACCGCACGACGACTCACAGTACGTAAATCAATACCATCAACTAAAATCTGACCTGATGTTTGACGCTCAATCATCATCATGAGTTTCATTAAAGTACTTTTACCTGCACCCGAATGGCCAGTCAGAAACACCATTTCCCCTTGATGCAAATGGAAACTCACCTGTGATAAAGCTTCTTGTCCACTATTGTACTTTTTACCCACTCGTTGAAATTCGATTTCCACGTTGTCAACGTTCCCTTCTAGCCAATGAAGAATCACTACATAACAGTGACTTTATAATAAAGATAAACAATCTACTGGCTATTTATATGCCTTTGTACTTTCTATACATTAGTCCTTCACTAAACATCTGTATTTCCTACTTCAGTAACATCAACAACAAGCAATTATTCACTGTCAAATAAAGCATCAACAAATTCCTTTGCCAAAAATAGTCGTAAATCATTTATTTGCTCACCCACTCCAATATAACGAATAGGCAGATTAAACTGCTTAACAATAGCGAAAATGATACCGCCTTTAGCCGTACCATCAAGTTTTGTCAACGTAATTCCTGATACACCAATCGCCTCAGTAAATAACTTGGCTTGACTCAAGGCATTTTGCCCCGTTCCTGCATCTAACACCAGCATAACCTCATGAGGCGCTTCCAGATCCAGCTTCTTCATTACTCTAACCACTTTTGACAGCTCATTCATCAAGTTCACTTTATTCTGCAAACGACCTGCTGTATCCGCAATAACGATATCAATGCCTTTGGCTTTAGCTGACTCAATGGCATCATAAATGACAGAAGCAGAATCTGCTCCTGAAGGTTGCGCCACCATAGGCACATTATTGCGCTCAGCCCAAACTTGAAGTTGCTCAGTAGCAGCCGCTCGAAAGGTATCTCCAGCTGCTAAAATCACACTCTTACCCTCAGCCTGATATTTCTTAGTTAATTTACCAATTGTTGTTGTCTTACCTACACCGTTGACACCTACCATAAGAACCACAAAAGGACCACATTTCTTAGTTGGATTTAAATATTTTTGCGAACTAATTAGTATATTAGTCATTTCTTCTTTCAAACTATCAAGCAAAGCACTGGAGTCTTTTAATTCTTTACGACTCAATTTTTCAGTAAGACCATCCATTAACGATTTAGTAGCATCAATACCCACATCTGCCCCTAAAAGTTGTGTCTCTAACTCTTCAAGCAAATCATCATCGACTTTTTTACTACCCGTCAAGATGGACGACAAACAATTGCCTAATCTATTACGAGTTTGAAACAAGCCAAAATTAATTCGCTTCGACCAAGAATGTTGTAGTATTTGAGCTTCTTCCCTATCGGCACTGCCAATAAAAGACATTGTCACAGCCTCTTCAACAGAAGAGGCCTGCTCATTCACCGATAACATGGCAGATTCAAGACTGGTTCCCACAACTAAATTACTATCAACGTCATGTTGTTCTAATTTTTCACCCTGTTTAGAAACTTCTTTTACTTCTGTATCTTTTTTTCTCGTTGCTGTAACTCTTACTTTTATTTTTTTAAAAACACGACGACAAACATAAACAGCTAAAATCGCTAAAACAACCCCTATTAACATCAACACGCATTGAGCATTTTTGCCAAAATACCGCATTAGAAACACAACAGACTGGTTAATAAATTCCATTAGTTTAATCTCTTGTATAGACTGGTTCAGTTTACATTAGCACAATATTGCTACCTAGATCATGAAACCAAATTGGTTAACGCTGAAAACGGCAATTTTATCATCATTTCTAGTTTGCAAACTAGGTCTAATTTTATGGAAAGTCATCCGGTGCCTGCCTTTTTTATGGTTTATTGTACTCAAAAGAAAAAAAACTCTTTTTTTAGTAAATCTGTCCTAGTAAGTATCATGATCTTTTCAACCTTGGCTATACCAAGCACTCAATTTGACTTTCCTCACAAATCTAACTTGCTCTAAATTTGTAGTACAAACATGACCAGTAAACTCGACAAATTATTCGAATTGTCATCGTTGTCAACGTAAATTCAACAACAAATCAAAGCAGAATTTAGTCACATCACCAAAAGTTTTAAACATAAAACATAGACAACTGATATTCTGACAACACACTCGCAAAAATTTAATACTTTCACCAACGCAGAGTACAATGCATGTCAACCCAAAATAATAATTAAAGCAGTAAATAAAACTGACATGATCAGTATCAAAACACTCTAAACGGCCAAGGACACAATCTGTACAAATCAACTACCTTTAATTGTCAAAAAAAAATTACTCATAACTATGCTATACCGAGACAACTTAGGTTAATTCATGAACAAAAAAAAAGTAAAGAATACTACTAAAAAAAACCAGCAGATGGCCTCTAAATTACGGATTATCTCTGGTGAATGGCGATCCAGACAACTCCCCATACCAAACGTCGAGAACTTAAGACCAACTCCAAATAGGGTTCGTGAAACCTTATTTAATTGGATTAATCATTTTGTGCCGGGTTCTCGATGTGCAGATCTCTTTTGTGGATCTGGTGCACTTGGACTAGAGGCGATCTCTCGGGGTGCGAAAGACGTGTTGTTTGTTGATCAATCAAAATTGGCTATTCAACAAATGATGAAAAACCTATCAGTTTTAAAAATGAACAATGCAAAAGTAATACAGAAAGATGCAAAGGAGTTTCTATCCAACACCACACCACATCCCCTCGATATCATATTTATTGACCCGCCATTTCGTAAAAACTGGATAGTTCAAATAATACCTTTACTTGAAAAGGGTTGGTTGGCAGATCGTACACTTGTCTATATTGAAATGGAAAAAGAAACACCATTATCTGTTTTACCCCATTGGTCCTTGTTAAGAGAAAAAGAAGCTGGCCAACTAATCTATCGCCTATTCAAAATCATCAAGCCACACATATAATTTTTTTGGTATATTTGCTCAGCTAAGTACTGTATTGTATTATGCACCGAAATCGAGATTTCAATTCTCACAACACTCTGCTACGCAGCCCGACTCAGCTCAATTTAGAATAACGTTAGACTGTTTATACCCCCAAACATTTTCTTAGTCTTAGATTTACTCTTCATTCTACTTCAGCAACATACTCGTGACCAATAGTTTGCATATTTGTTCTTTTAGTAATGTATATCTCAGTAAACCATTTAAGTGTTCGTTTAATTCTCACTTTTTCTCCTCTGTTAAATAAGGATCTACAAAATACATATCCCCTTTCTAGTGCCTGAGCTATTTTCTTAATGTGCTGCAA
>JACLAC010012329.1_pt1 | contig 23914 bp, 21 predicted proteins | sample 8027881 | NCBI WGS metagenome assembly JACLAC01 (sample SAMN15725517, study PRJNA655200) | protist metagenome | isolation source: fluorescence activated cell sorting (FACS) single amplified genomes of... | place: Spain: Blaines Bay Microbial Observatory, Mediterranean Sea | collected 2016-01-19 | reverse complement strand
TACACAGGCTTCGATTGCCGAGCAAATCCAAGCGCGAGAAGCCAATAACGTGCTTGCCGTCAAGGACAACCAGCGTCTGCTGAGTGAGTCAATTCGCGAATTCTTTGAGGCTTTTGTGTCCGCTCCGCAAAGCACTCCCCACGGTGTGCAGGAGACGGTTGAAAACGATCATGGGCGGCTTGAGACACGTCGCTGTTACGCATTTTCCCAGCTGGAGTGCTTGGTCAAACCAGAGTAATGGCCCAACCTGCGCTCCTTCGCTGTGGGGGAATCCACTCGGAAAATCGGAGAGAAGGTCACCACCTCCAGAAGGCTCTACATCAGTTCGCTAGAAGCCAATGCCGAGTCACTCCTGCAGGCTGTCCGTAGCCACTGGAGTGTGGAAAATCTTTCACACTGGTGTCTGGACGTGGCCTTTGCCGACGATCAGATGCGTTTGAGAGGGGGCTACGCTGCAAACAACCTGGGAGTCCTCAAGCATGTGGCCCTGAATCTGATTCGCAAAGGACCCGTCTCTGGCAAGGCGAGAATCAAGTCCAAACGGTTGCTTGCTGCAACCTCCGATCGCTACCGGGCTCAACTCATTGGAGTTCAAATATAATTTCATGCGATTGTTCTAGGGCAAGGTTTTGTAAAAAGCTGAATCAGCAAGTACAATTTTAGTTAACAAACTTTCTCTGTCATTAACTTCACCTATAAAATCCGCGAGAAATTTAAGATGAAATTCTCAGAAGCTGAACTTCCATCGAACCAAAAGTTTGGGTTTTTCTTTACTTTCATATTTGCAGTAGCTGCAGCTTATTTCTTTTACTCAGAGCAAAAGACTTGGGCATATGCATTTTGCACAGCAGCTTTGATATTTCTGGTTGTTACATTGGTGAAGAGTAACGCTCTTCTAGCACTAAACAAGCTATGGATGCAGTTCGGACTTTTGATTGGGATGATAGTGAGCCCTATAGTACTTGGGATTATTTTCTTTGGTTTGTTTACACCAATTGCATTGCTCATGCGTCTCAGTGGACGAGATGAGTTGCGATTGAAATTTACTCAGAAAGTAAGCCACTGGATATCACGCAACGAACCAATCAAATCTGAATCATTCAAAGAACAGTTTTAATAAAGGCAAATCGAATGGAATTTTTCAAAGAACTTTGGGCATTCCTGCGCAAACGCAAAAAGTTATGGCTCGCTCCAATTATTATCGTGATGCTAATACTTGGGGGCTTGCTCATACTTGCACAAGGTTCTGTAGTAGCACCTTTCATATACACTCTCTTTTAGGAAAAGCGCATGTATATCTTAGGGATTTCTGCCTTTTATCACGACAGCGCTGCATGCTTGCTTAATGATGGTGAAATCATTGCGGCAGCGCAAGAAGAGCGATTCACTCGTAAGAAACATGATGCTGGCTTTCCGCATCATGCAATTCTTTATTGTCTAAAAGAGGCTGGTATAGCAGCTAACGAAATTGAAAATGTAGTATTCTACGAAAAGCCGTTTGTTAAATTTGAGAGACTACTTGAAACCTACTTAGCATTCGCGCCAAAAGGGTTTACGAGTTTCTCTAAGGCGATGCCATTATGGATTAAAGACAAATTGTTTCAAAAATCTGCGCTCATCAAAGAATTGAAATCAACGCTCGATGAAAGTGTTGATTGGCGTAAACTTTTGTTATTCTCTGAGCATCACCTATCACATGCAGCAAGTGCGTATTATCCATCACCTTTTGATAGTGCCGCAGTATTAACACTGGATGGTGTTGGTGAATGGACAACGACTTCGCTGGCTATTGGTAAAGGTAGTGATTTAAAAGTAGTGAAGGAAATACACTTTCCTCACTCACTCGGATTGCTCTACTCTGCGTTCACATATTATACAGGGTTTAAGGTTAACTCTGGTGAATACAAGGTGATGGGGTTAGCACCATATGGAGAGCCACGTTACGCAGACTTGATATGCGAAAGACTCATTACAGTTGCTGAGGATGGTAGCTTTCACTTGGATATGAGTTACTTCGATTATGCGACAGGCTTAACGATGACGAACAAGAAGTTTGATACATTGTTTGGTGGTCCGCCTCGCACGTCTGAAACTCGGCTTACTCAGCGTGAAATGGACTTAGCAGCTTCAGTTCAAAAAGTAACTGAGGATATCGTTATTAAGCTAGCCAGAGGAATAGCTAAAGAAACTGACGAACGTAACTTATGTCTTGCTGGCGGTGTAGCACTCAACTGCGTGGCAAACGGCATATTGTTACGTGAAAAAATTTTCGAAAAAATTTGGATTCAACCCGCCGCTGGGGATGCTGGTGGTGCGTTAGGCGCTGCTCTCTCAACTTGGTATCTACATTACAATAAAGAACGGGTCGCTTGTAAAGAACGAGACGCCATGAAGGGTGCATACTTAGGTCCTGTGTTTACAGATACTGAAATTGAAGCTGAACTTAACGAATGTGGTGCAACCTTTGAGAAGCTTACTGAAACTGAAATGATTGAAGAGGTAGCGTCCGCCTTAGCTGACGAAAAAGCGGTAGGTTGGATGCAAGGACGTATGGAGTTTGGTCCTAGAGCACTTGGTGGGCGCAGCATAATTGCTGACCCTCGTTCACCAGTAATGCAAAAGCAGCTTAATCTAAAAGTAAAATATCGTGAAAGCTTTCGCCCTTTTGCGCCGAGCGTGCTTAAAGAAGATGTCAGTGAATGGTTTGAGCATGACACAGATAGCCCATACATGCTTTTAGTGGCTGATGTTAAAGAAAATAAACGTCATGCAATGACTAAAGAGGAAGATGCACTATTTGGAATTGAAAAGCTTAATATTCCAAGATCATCTGTACCTGCTATAACGCATATTGATTACACTGCTCGTATCCAAACTGTCCATGTGGATACAAATCCTCCCTACCATGCTTTGATTTCTAAATTTAAAGAGAAAACAGGCTGTCCAATGTTGGTTAATACATCATTTAATGTAAGAGGAGAGCCGATTGTGTGTACGCCATCAGATGCTTTCAAGTGTTTTATGGGAACTGGCCTTGATGCTTTAGTGATTGGTAATTATTTTCTTAGGAAAAGTGATCAAAAATCAAATTTACAAGTTAATTATAAGGAAAGATATGAATTGGATTAAAATCATATCTATTAATTTAATGGTCACTTTTTCCCTTCTTTTTATTGTCTTTATGTCTCCTCCAATTATTTTCAAGGTTTATGCAAAACTTGTTAAACTACAAATGGAAAATGTCCAATCTAATGTTGATTTGGATTCCACGAAGGATCTGAATGTCAAATATTATGATTTTATTTCATGGCGCCGTGATGATATTCACACGGACCAAATTACAATTGTCAAAGGCGAAAGAGTTCACCCACAAAAAGCTGTATTGTCTAAATCGGAAACATGGTTTTTTGGCGGTTCAACAACATTCGGATATGGTGTAAATGATAGTCAAACTTACCCCGCTTATTTTTCTGAATTATCATCCAAAAAAGTTAGAAACTTTGGTGAATCTGGATATATTGCACGTCAATCGTTAGCTTATTTTAACAATATTCTTATTGAAGAATTTAAATTGAATGAAAATGTAAAAAACATAGTTTTCTTTGATGGTGTTAATGATGTTGCACATAGGTGCAGAAGTGAAATTTTTGGCCTTGGAACAGGTAGAGAAACTCAGATAAGAAAAAAATTAAGTTCTTCTTCTACTAATGATGATGAGATTTTTACCTACAAAAAAACATTTGAACAAATTCTTAGATTTGTAAGTAGGGTCAATGATAAACTTTTCCAGTCACTAGAGAATAAGTCTACTAAATTAATTGAAGAAGGTTACTCTTGTTCAAAAGACATTGAAAGGGCTGATTATGTTGCGAAAACTCTTGTTAATACCTGGATCCAAGCCTCACACGCTGCAAATGCAAGAAATCTAAATTTCATCGCTGTTTTGCAGCCAGTTTCATTTATAGGTCCTGCAGATAATCAAAATATTGATTTAAACCACCCTAATAATATTGCATTAAAAAAACAATTTGAAGTTGTTTACCCTTTGATACTGAAATACGCAAATTCTTCTGGGTTAAATTTCTTTGATGCTACCGAGATCTTTAATAATTGTTCTTCCTGTTATTTTGACTTTTGTCATGTTGGGCCTGAAGGAAATAAGATAATTGCTCAATGGTTTTCAGATAAACTTAACCAACTTTGAATTTTGTTATTATTATTATCTTTTAGTGTGCATACTGTTAAGCGTAATGATAGTGAAATACTTGCTTGTTTGAATGAGCAAGCGTTATCGTATGTGGTTGTATTCTATTGTTAAATGGAAAGTACTTTACTAGAGCATTGCACTTGAGCTTGTGGTGGATTTGTATGCTGTTGTGTTTACCACTTTAGAACGCTTGAATTTCCATAATTTTTTTTAATTATCCAAATTTAGGTTTATTATCACGTTTTTTGCTTTAGCTTTTGCGTCTCACATCTGTCCTTTTAGCTAATATTTTTTCTGTTCAAACCACAAATTATCTTACTTTTCGTTATTCATTTGCAAAAGTTGATACATAATTGTTTTGAAAACTTGCTAATTAGCTCCAACGATGGAACTAGAAAAGATATTAAAACTGACATAGTATCAGCTAAACAATGCAAACAATTTTATCCTATATTGCTGCATCAAGCTTGCTGCTTTATAACTAGGCAAATACAGCTAGCTCGAAATCTCAACTATAAATCCCATAGTGTGTACCCACCGTTGCAAATGATAGTGGTGAACTGCGTGGATTTTAAAAACAAGGAAGAAGGCTAAAAGCTCAATAAAGAAAGAAAAATCTGATGATAATTTGAAATATTGATTAAGTAAACGACAATTAAATATAAAAACAATATGATGATATCCAAGTTTTTCAGTGTTTCGAAACAACAAGGCGTATTCATAGCAATCAAAAAGTCATTAGTCTATCTCTACGCAAGATTCTCTGCAAATTTGAGAACAAAAATCGCAATTCCAAATTCTCAGAAATATTGGGAATATAGAATGAAGTATGATTGGAACTTATTAGGTGGAGGACAGCAAACAATGTTTTTTGCTGCTGGAGCAATGGCAAATCTTGATCTTAGCAAATTACGGGAAATTGAGAGTGTTATTGATTATGGATGTGGAACAGGTGATTCGGCAATTATTCTTCGAATTTTTTTTCAAAATGCCAATATTTACTTATATGATATTTCTAAGACAGGTGTTCAAAAAGGATTAAATAATTACTCACGATTTTTTCCAGTCTATCGTCACGAAAAAAATAAATTTTATGATTTTGTGTATTGTAGTAATGTAATTGAACATGTTAATGATCCTCTATCTCTTGTAAATGATTTAATTAGCATCTCTAAAAATTACATTTTAATCCAATGCCCATGGAAAGAAATCCATTCTAATGGAGATAAAATTTCACCTGAAAATCCTACTGATGAACATATTTGGACAATTGATGAAGAATTCTATGAACAAATAATCAAAAACAATAAAGTTAAGTGGACGATGTCAACATCAATTGTTCCAATGGCTTGGGAAGGCGGCATCCAAGCATTCTTCTTTGGAGAAAAGATAGATATATAAGTTTAATGATAAAAACTTTAATTTTTGAAAATAAATTGCTGCACTTGATTGTTCATAAGTGAATGACTTGATTTACAACAGAACCAGTGGTGTTGGCGCAGTTGCGTCGTTTAGACAAATGAAGTAATCTCTTAGATTTAGAGAACTAACGATGTAATGTCCTCACTGCGCTCATCTTGACTCTATTCGCTATGGCACCAGTCGGGGTGTCCAACGCTACCGTTACCTAGCCTGCCGACGGATCTTTCAAACACTACGACGAGGCAAAGATCCAGCCCTTAAGCAACAGGCTTATCATTTCTATCTCGAAGGGATGGGGATGCGAGCGATCGGCAGAGTTCTCGGGATCCATCACAAGACGGTCTCTTGCTGGTTGGTACAAGCTGCCCAGTCACTCCCAACAAGCCCACCACAAACCGAAGTCTGCTTCTTCATCGACATTTATGAACTCTGCACGTTCATCCCTAAAAAAATTCACAATGTTGGCTCTGGCTAGCGGTCGACTCCATTTTTGGTAAGGTCCTCGGCTTTGCTTGTGGAAGAAGGACGATCAAAACGGGTAAGGTACTTTGGCAGCAGATCAGGCACCTGCCGACGATGGGCTATGGCACAAACATGCTGAAATCCTACGAGAATTTTATCCCACAGGCCAAGCATTATGCGGGAAAGACCTTCACCACACAAATCGAATCACTCAACTGCCGACTGAGGCATTATCTAGCAAGGCTCCATCGTAAAACGCTTTGCTAGCACAAATCCAAAATGATGTTGGAAGTTTCTTTGAAACTGCTCATCCATAAACTAAACAACCCTTAAGCTCCAACTCCAATAATTAGTCTGACTTCTTTCTTTTTTTACAATAGGGCCTGTGATCAATGTAGCCAAATGATCGCCGCTACCCAGTGGATAGCTTCTAGAAAAGTACAGGCTCGCTTATCGTAACGGGTGGCAATCCCCCGGTACTGCTTCAACTTGGCAAAGAAGTTCTCAATCAGGTGTCGCCAACGACATTTGTCTCGGTCGAACTCCTAGGGTTGCTTTCGATTGGACTTCGGTGGAATCACTGCTTCCACTTGGTGCTCCTCCAAGCGATCCTGCAGCCCTGCTCTTGCTGCGTACGCTTTGTCCGCTAACAGAGCCTTGATCTGATCCAAAAGAGCGTCTAGCAACACGTCGGCACCCTGCAGGTCATGGGCTTGACCAGGACTGAGATGAAAACCCGTTGGATTGCCGAGGGCATCACAGGTTGCATGGATTTTGGTCGTCAGACCTCCACTGGAGCGACCGATACATTCTTTGGTGCGATTACTTTTTTTGCGCCAGCACTGTGCTGGTGGGCTCGCACAATCGTTCTGTCGATCTGGGCATACTCGTTGTCTGCCTCGGCAGCCAGCACTTCAAAGACCTGTTGCCAAACACCACGCTTGCTCCAGTGCATGTGGCGAGTATGAATCACCCGAAAGTCAACAAAGCGTTCGGGCAGATCGCGCCAGGGAATGCCGGCGCGATAACGATAGAGCACTGCCTCGACAAAGAGGCGATGATCCTTGGCAGTCACTCCGACGGTTCCCACTCTGCCGGGGAGCAAATGCTCAATACGTTGCCACTGATCATCACGGAGAGCGAGGCGTCTGGTGGTCATCGGACTTCTCTTCAATTGGGAAGGGAAAAAGGGTTTTTCCTCCAAGAAGAATGATATCCCTCAAACGATCAAGCGTTTATTTGATGACAGGCCCTAAATTTGGGGTTTGAATATTTGTGTCGTTTAGACAAACCAATCCCTGCGAGGCGGGTCAATGCTGACGTGGCAGGTCATTTCCTTGAGGCTTGGTCAAAAAACCAGATAGGCACCGAGTGTTGGAAAGAAGATGTTGAGCATGTCTGTATCAATTCGACCGATTGAGGCTCGTACGTAGTATTCACTGCAGAAGGTTCCAATCGGCCCTCCCAGTAAACCTGCGATGGGGTATCCTAATCGCCATCCAGAAAGCCCCAAGGGAATGATGAGTAGTCCTCCAGTCAGAATCACCAGCCAATAAACCAGCCAGGTATTGATTTCCTGCAAAGTAGGGGCTCATCATCGCAGCAATGAAGCTGAGTAAGCGGACGGATGTCGGGCTTTTCAAACGTTCAAGGGGCGCTACAGGCTCTGCTTGAGTGCCTTTTTCATTGGCAATAATTTGAGCCTGCTGCGCCCAGAACCACTGTGTGCTAGATGGATGAGAACGCTTGTAGGCCTGACCATAATAACCCCCGTCTCGGTATTCTTTGGCCCAACGCACCCAATAGGGAGCATCAAGTGTGGTCATCAGAGGCTGTTCTCCTACAAAGAATTGCTGAGGATTTTGCTTCCAAGTCTCGAGTTGTTGGTAGCGCACATTCACAGAGATTCCATAACAGATTAGCAAGATTACAAAAAAGAGGGCCTTGAATACCCAAGGCGATTGGAGCCAATCATGTACAGATTTGCCAGAATTGGAAGGAACTCTTTCCTCGGTAGATTCATCAGAGGAGTTTGATGACATGGTAGAGATGGAAATTGAGTGGGATGCGTAGTGATGGTGATTAAGTCAACAACGTTCCTTTGTGAGGGTTAGAAGCTCAAGTTGGAACTGAAAAGAGTTAATCTAAATCGGCGATAAAGATTCCCTGTGTTTATTTTCCAAAGATGCTAATGGTGAACTGCTAAAGCGGCTACAATTCGCTCACACGCTTTGCCATCTCCATAAGGATTGTGTGCTTTTGACATTTCAGCATAGCTATTAGAATCACTGAGTAATCCAGCAACATTGGCAACGATCCGCTCACAATTTGCACCAACCAAGCGTACCGTACCCGCAGTCACTGCTTCTGGGCGCTCGGTCACTTCTCGCATAACCAGCACAGGTTTACCCAAGCTGGGAGCTTCCTCCTGAATCCCCCCACTGTCTGTAAGTACGAAATAGGATCGATTGAGCAAGAGCAGAAAGGGTTCATATTCCAAGGGGGACAAGAGATGCACATTGGGCAGGGCCTGTAGCAACTCAAAAACAGGCTGCTGGACTGCTGGATTTAGGTGGACAGGATAGACAAAATGAACTTTTGGGAAGGAGTGGGCCAGTAAGCGCAGGGCTTCACAAATTTGAAGAAATCCCTGACCAAAATTTTCACGTCGATGACCAGTGATAAGAACGAACCGCTGCGTTTGCCATGGAAAGGAAAGTTGTCTGTTCAGAAATGATTCGATCTTGATCTTGCGCTGTGGGTCCTCATCCAGACGCCTCAAAACCCAGAACAGGGAATCGATCACAGTGTTCCCTGTCACGTAGATGGTTTCCTGAGATACTTTTTCATCAAGCAAATTCTGGCAACTTTTCTCTGTCGGAGCGAAGTGCCAGCGAGCTACTCGTCCAACGACCTGACGATTGAACTCTTCAGGGAAAGGGGCCTGCAAGTTATGGGTACGTAAACCAGCCTCAACGTGTCCCACAGGGATACCAGCATAAAATCCTGCCATTGCCGTGGCCATTGCAGTCGTGGTGTCACCGTGAACCAGAACTACATCTGGTTGAACCTCTTGCAAAACCTGTTTCATCCCTAACAACACGGAACTAGTCACTTCAAATAGATCCTGTCCTGGGCGCATCAGGTTCAAATCAATATCTGGTTGCATTTCGAAAATCTTAAGCACTTGATCCAACATTTCTCGATGCTGAGCTGTTACACAGACCGAACTATCAAAATTTGGGTGATCCGCTAAAGCATGAACCAGTGGAGCCATCTTGATGGCTTCTGGACGAGTACCAAAGACTGTTAGAGTTTTCATGCAGCACTCCCTTTTTCAACTCCGAGCATTTCCTCTATACCTGTTACACACGCTTCCTTCGAAAAATGCTCCGTTGCGTATTTTTTCCCAAATGCCCCAATTACTTGAAGTTTGTTTCCTTGCGCCATAATTTCTTCGAAAGCAGCTATACAGGTATCTAAATCAGCTGAATCCGCTGTCACACCACACGCAGCTTCATGAACAATGCTGTGGCCGTCACTTTGAGACTGCAGAAAAGCTACCACAGGCAAACCAGCTGCCATATAACCCAGAATCTTTCCAGGAACCACTGGAGTCTGATTCTGTGGACTTAAACACACCAAGCCCAAACTACAGATTTTCAACAAGTCTGGGTAGACATCGCGTCCGATAAACCCCTCAAAACGCACATTGCACAATTGCTTTTGCTCAGCCAATTGCTTGAGTTTTGTTTTTTCTACTCCATCCCCAACAAGTAGAAATAAAAGGTCCGAGTGATTCTGCATGTGTTCTGCTACCTCCAACACCCGTTCAAGATACTGGGAGGGTCCCATCACCCCAGCAAAGACTGCGATATAGCGTTGTGTGATCTTCCACTTGGCACGAAAATCGACTGTTGCTGTTGCGGACTGGTGATGGTCGACATCGACCCAGTTGTGCAGAATTCGTAATTTGTCAACAAGTTCTGGGTAGTGTTGCAGAACAGATTTTCTGTTGCCTTCTGAGTGCACAGTTACGACATCTGCGTTGCGATAAACATGGCCTTCCAACCAACGGAAAAATCGAATCTGCCAAGGATTGCGCAGCACACCAAGATCAATTGCATTCTGTGGAAAGAGATCCTGCACATTCAACAGAAAATGCTCTTTGGATCGTAACCATACGCCAACCAAGGCTAGTGGCAATGGGGGGCTGTAGACCACAACGGCATCTTGGTTCAAATGATAGCGCTGAAGCTTCCACCAGAACTGCACAGGCATCAACAGTTGCGCCAGGCCCCTTAACAGGTAGTTTACATTGTGATGAGGGAGGGTTTTGATCCGAAGCACCTGGATGCCGTGTTCGTATTCCAATTCCGAAAACTGCCTTGGTGTGGAATCCTGATCCAAGTTGTACTCCGGCCAGGTGGTCATCACCGTGACATGATGACCTCTTGAGTAGAGTTCTTCAGCCAGTTCGAGCATCAGGTGGGAGGCAGAGCGAATTTCAGGAGGGTAGGAATCCGTGATGAGCAGGATTTTCATGCGAGTTTGCAGGTAATAGATTTACCTGTTGCCAAGGACTGCTCAATCGCAAAGATCGTCTCCATTGTCGATAGTGCTTCGGCGAAAGCCAACAGAGGCTCTTCCTTGCTGACCACACAGTTGACAAAGTGCTGGAGTTCTTCTCGATAGCCCATCTCTTGTCCTGTTGTCTTAAAGCGTTCCGTTTTTCCAGACCCATGCCGCTCACTCTCCCGAAAATCTACCAACACCAGAGTTTGTCCTTCACAGAAAACTTCAAGTCGCTCACGAGAATAGGTTTTAGCTCCGGATGCTGAATACGCCAGATTACCCACTGATCCATCCCGGAACTTCAAGCTGATCACGATATTGTCGTTGTTGACGATGACTTGGTTATCGCCAGATACACGCTCTGCAATCACTCTTTGCACAAGGGACCCAGTCAATGCTTGTAGTAGATCGATGAAATGCGACATCTCACCCACGATTCGGCTCCGACCTTCCTCTTCGGAATGGACCCAGTGGTCTGCGGGGACAAAGCCTGCGTTAACACGCATTTGGATCACAAGTGGAGTCTGACGATTGCGCAACCACTGCTGGAGCTGGCGAGTGTGAGGGGAAAAGCGACGATTATGACCTACGAGAATCAAAGGGACACTCGATTGGAGTTCTACAGCTTTAAGTATCGAATTCAACTCTTCTGGCGTAGTACAGAGCGGTTTTTCTAGAAAAAGAGGTTTTTGTTGCTGCAGGGCGGTTCGTACCAGTGCAACATGGTTGCTGTGCGGGGTCAGGCCAATGATGGCGTGAATTTCAGGATTTTCCCAAACTTTTTGGGCGTCCGTGGATTGGTAAGAGAAACCAAATTTTTGTCCATTGTGCTCAACATTGGCTCCAGAGTTCGTCACCAGTGTATGCAGTTGCGCATTCTCTAACTTTGTGAGTGCTGGAAGCAATAAGGCTTTGCCAAACAGTCCAGCCCCAATTACCCCCAACTGAGGCTTTTCGCTCTCAAGGATTTGGGTTTTCTTGTGTAAAACAGGAAGCGTTCTTTGAAGCGGGGTGTCTTCAGGATATTCAAGCAACACCCCAATCGGGTTACTGAGGCTTCCACCTATCAATTTTTGGTAAGTTGACTCAGCATCGGCCAAAGCTACACGGTGAGTGATCAAAGGTTGGACGTCGATCAGGCGATGGGAAAGTAGACGTAAGAATTCTTCAAGATTGCGGCGCTGCGTCCAACGCACATCACCAATCGGGAGATCTATGCCTTCCAATTCGTAAAGTGGGTCCAAAGAGCCTGGGCCAGCTGCCTTGGACACAATAAGTTCCAGTTCCTTTTGCCAGAGTTCGTTGCGATCTGGATGAATGTCAGCTACACCCACCACTACAATCCGCCCCTTGGGACGACAAAGCTGTATCGCTTGATCAACCGGTTCTCGTTTCTTGGTCGCAGCGGTGATAATGACTGCATCAGCTCCGTGCCTATGAGTGATGGAATCCGTTAACCCAAAGACTTCACTGGCTGTATCGCTGACCGAATGAAAACCGAAACACTTGGCCAGTTCCACTTTATCTGGGGCAGGATCGAAAGCAATCACCTCACATCCGTAGGCACGGAGGATCTGCACTGTCAGCAAACCTAGTAGACCTAGGCCCAACACGACCACTTTGGAGCCAAAGCCGAGTTTTGCAGAACGAATCCCGTGCAAGGCGATGATGCCCAACATACCAAACGCCGCCTCTTCTTCAGTCACCCCCACAGGAATCCGGCATGCCAAATTGACTGGTACCGCAACAAACTCGGCATGACTGGCAAATCCCTGCCCCACGCAGGCTACTCGGTCCCCTGGAGAGAAGTCGGTTGCCGCCAACCCACACTCTTCGACAAGTCCAGCACAGGAATAACCCAGGGGCGTAGGAGTATCCAATCGACCCATGGCCTCTTGCCAGGTCTTTAGCAGTCCTTCTTTTCTGGCTTTCTCCCAAACCCTGCGTACCAAGTCAGGGCGGGCAGCAGCCTTACCAGCTAAGGACCTTCGCCCCAATTCAATCGTGGAGCGCTCCGTGCCAATACTGATCAGCGAGCAATTGTTTCGTACAAGAACACGCTTGCTGCCACAGCTTGGTACTGGGACCTCACGTAGTGTGACTTCCCCAGTCTTGTAGCTCTGAACAATCTGCCTCATCAGCGCTGCTGTTCCTGCTTGAGCACATAATTCTTGACTGCCGAAGACATCCCCGGAGGAAACTCAGCATCTCGTTGAATCGCATCCCAGTTTTCATCAAACCAGCGGATCGTGTCGCGAAGTCCCGCGGCAAAATCAGTTTTTGGATCGTAACCCAATAATTCCCTGGCCCGATCCACGCTGGCCAGCAAACGAAACTTGGTGTCCCACTTGCGCCGATCCGTGTAGAGTAAACCTCCCTTGTTGCCGGTCAACTCATTCACGGTGTTGGCCATCTCGACAATTTCGGTTTCGGCTGCTGAGGCAATGTTCATTTCTTGGCCAATCGCCTCTTCTCTGATTCCAGCCCGCAACAGAGCATCAACGATGTCCTCTACATAGGTGAAGTCCCTGGTCATTTTGCCATCACCGGTGATCGGCAGCGGCTGCCCTTTCATTGCCCAGTAGATGAAATTCGGAATCACGTTACGGTATTGTCCAGGAACCTCACCAGGGCCGTAGGAATTGAAGAAGCGCGTCTTGACAATGGGCAGACCGTAGTGGTGCCAGTAGAAGTTACAGTAAAGTTCCCCGGCCATCTTGGAGATCTGGTAGGGAGTCGTTAAGTGCATCGACACAAAATCTTCCTTAAGGGGTAAGGGCGCCTGCGCCCCATAGATCGCACATCCCGAACCCGCATATACGAAGCGCTTGATTCCCCCTTGTAGCACGGCATGCTCAAGCATTTTGATTGTTCCTAGCTGGCTGACGAGTAGATCTTTTTCGGGAAAGTCCACCGAATTCTGATTCGCGAAAAAGGCTGCCAAGTGGAAGATGAAGCTAGGTTTCTCATGAAAAACCCGCTTGAGGTCAATGTCACTGGTGATGCTACCCTTGACAAAGAGCACATTAGGCAGGTTGGGGATGTTCCAGGAGTAGGATGCAGAGAGATCATCGAGAATGATGACTTTGTCAGCCCCAGCTGCAGACAAGGCTCGACAAAGGTTGCTACCAATCGCTCCTGCGCCACCAGTGACCAGGATGGTTTCGCCTTTATAGGAATTCCGATAATTTATACTCATTTATAAATTTAGAAGTTGTTTATTAGTTGAATTCACCTCGAGCTTATCGATGAAAAAGCCTTGAGAGGGTTGTTGAACAAACTGGTATATGAGTTAGCTCCTGTCATTTTAGAATCCTCTGCTGGCTCATCCAATCCAGTGTCTGGTGGACTCCTTCTTGGAGGCTGAAAGGCAATTCACCCACAGCTGCTTGGGTCTTTTCAATTGGGTAGTGGGCTCCGGTGAGCATATTATTCAAACGGAAACTAGTGATGGGAGGGTCACTCCAACCCAGGGTCTTGCAGAAGTCTCCGCCCTTGGCTAAAAGTCGCATCACTCCGATGGGAAAAACTGGAATTTTGCCAGGCCTTCCCAACTGCTGCCGAATCAAGTCCGCCCATTCCTGAATGGAATGTTGAGGATAATCTCCTAAGTAAAAGGTTTGATGACGAACTTCTGCTCCCTGATAAAGCAGAAGTTTCTGCATCATGTAAACAGTGTTGCCCACGTAGCTCAGAGGTTTGACAATTGGTTGTTCTCCGGGTTGGACATACCAGCCACGATTAATCACTTTGAAAAAAGTCTTGTAGGAATGCTCGAACCAAGGGCCCCATATTGATGTCGGACGCACAATGACCCAGTCACAGGCAAGCTGGCTATCCCTCACCATTTTTTCGCCAATGACCTTGCTTTCACCATATAGGTTTGGCGGGCAGTACTCCGTGTCACTCATTGGCACATACCCATTTCGACAAACAAGCAGGCTGGAGGTCAAAAGTACACGCTGCAGATTTGGAAGATTTGAGGTCGCTTCCAGTAGGTTTTGCACTCCAATCGTGTTTGCATCAAAGAAGGACATATCATGAATATCCATCCCGGTCATTGCTGCAAGGTGCCAGATATGCGTGGGCTGAAAGTCTATCAAAGCGGAGGTAAACTCCTGCTTGTCGCGAATATCCAAATACTTCCAGTATTTTTGATGGGCAAGCACATTAGGAGGGCTAATGTCGAGATTGATGACTGTCAATGATTGGTCCAGTGCCCACTGCATTGCAGCGGTTCCAATGAAGCCTGAGCCACCAGTGATGCAAAGCCTGATTGAATTCAAGATAAATACTGCTGGTTCACGGATTGAAGAAACAAGAAGGTATCTTGCGCACAACGTTCCCAATTGTAAGATTTAGAAATAGAAAGGGCTTTCGTTCCTAGGGTCCGGCGCAATTCCTCGTCTAGGAGCAAGAGTTTCAAGGCTTCTGCAATTGATGACGGGTGCTCTGGGTTGAAGTAAATTCCAGCTTCTCTGAGAATTTCCGACATTGGTCCGCGATTCGAGCAGGCTATTGGAAGACCTGCTGCCATTGCTTCCAACAAGCTGATCCCAAAAGTTTCACAACTCGAAGGAAAAGCAAAAAGATCTGCCTCTGCATACCACTGTAAAGCCGCCGAGTGGTTCAAACCACCATGGTACTTAACAAACTCCCCAAATTGATCGTGCTTTTGAATGGACTCACGCATTCGCTTTAAGGCGGCCCGATCCCCAGAGCCAATTAAGTGAAGTTCCAACTGAAAACCCTGCTGTCTCAATTGACCGACTGCTTCAATCAGATTCCATTGATGCTTGTACTGCTTGACTGTAGAAACATAGAGTATCCGAATAGTGTCATTGAAAATGTACTCTCTCTTTGTTTGCTCAGACTGAGTGATTCCATGAGGAATTATACAAATTTGCGTCCTACTCAATACGATTGGATAGAATTGCTGTAGATAATTCTTTGAATAGTTTGAAATAAAAATTAATCCAGCAGAATTGCGAAAGGTTTTAGCTTGCCCAATTTGCAGTAGATGTAGGCGGAACCACTCTTTGCTGATCCCTTCACGATTTTTTTCAGGGTTTTCAAAAATCTGCATGTTCTGAAACATCGTCACAAACGGACGAGATTTCCCTAGGTAGAGACCTCCAGGGATGAATAGCAGAGCTTTTTCCTGCTCTGCCAGTTTTTCAAGTTGGCTCTGTTGCCATTGAAAACGATGTAGAAAAGAATGGTTTAGGGCCTTGATCTCCCGCAAGTCTAAGTAATCTCGAGTGGGTAATTTTTCTAGTGGTATTCTTCCACCATAAATAATCACTCTCTGAAAGCCGTGATGCTGTGGTGTAGAGAATTGTAGAAGATTCTTTAGGTGCACGATACCACCCCCTGCAAGAAGGTTGGAGGCATCAATCAACAAATTGGGCTGCAAAAGTACCGATTAACGATGTTTTCGAAAGTTCAAAAACACGAGTTTGAAGTTACAGACCACCTAAACTCAGAGTTGTATAGATACGAGATAAAATTTGATTTGAGAAGGCATGAACAGAGCCACTGGTTCCAGTCAATTTTACCAAGTAAAGTAGACGTGAAAGTCTAAATATGTATATTTCGCTCTCGGAGTTTATGCTGTATAGAACGTCCCCATTCGCCAAATTTTGGGTATCTGCTGGCTAGTTCCTTAAGCCAATGAATTCTTGTCACTCCAGGGCCAATCAATACTCCAGACGATTCAACTACTTTAAGATCCTTGCAAAGTTGAAAGCCATTATTTGTGCAATGCTTCAGGGCTTCATCAAACTTCCGTAAAGCGTCTTCAGATTGAGATACCGCCTCTTTTGACGTTCCTAATTGGATTGCTAGTTCTGGATTGCTGCCCCAGACGGACAGATCTGTATTTGGATGAGGAGGCACTTTGGTGGGAATGCCCAGATATTTTTGTAACATAAACGAGAAGTGCATGTCTTCTCCAACCAGTCGAGTAGTATCTAATGGAGGTAAGTCACGCCAAAAGACACCCAACCACTCTCTTTTGAAGAACCAAGCATGCCCTACTATATCCACAAGCTCTGTTTTCTCATTGGGTTGATCCCAGCCGAATGAAACAAATGGATGGTATCGTGAATTACTAAGAAAGCGTAGACCTCTTGCACCTAAGAGCGCAGGTTGACGATTCATTTCCTGTAAGCAGCTTTCAAAGAACCGAGGACTGGGGAATGTATCGTCATCCAAGACACAAACATACTCTGTTTCAGCGTTCAACGCGTAAGCAAAGCGGGACCAGACGCCCAGATTGTCTGAGTGATTAGCCAGCATTACACAGTCTCCAAACCCCCGTATATCCAGTGAATCTCCGTTGTTCCAAATCATCACCTGCTGTGCTGGTAAAGTCTGCGAAAGAACGCAGTCGATCTGGTTTCGAAGATAATGCTGACGTTTGAAGGCGTTCAGTACAACTGTGATCATTCTACCACCTTAACTGGTATTCACCATGACGTTTGTAGCGCCATGCTGACAGTTTTTCTCGTAACGTTTTTGGATCAATAAGTTTGTGATAGGCCCGAGTACCGAGTGGAAGACTAAGAAAATCATTCAATACAGTTCCAACATCTAAAAAGGTTATATCCGGGCGTAATAGACGTAATTTATACCCTATGACATTAGAAAGAGATGAAGCAGATGAGATAACAAGACAAAATTTAGGTACATTCTTTAACTGATCAAGAACAAAATTCAATGTTACTTCATAAGTAGAGAAAAAATCATCAGGTATAGGTATCAGCTGACCCTTAGTTAAATACCCTTTCAAGTCCGAACGCCAGTTACCAACTACTCTCAAATGATCAAAATGACCCAAAATCAATGGAAAAAAAGTCTTCCTAGCAGACAAAAAATTACAGTTCAGGAACAGATCTGAAAAGGTCATTTGCGAAGTGAAGCCACCATTTAAGCGTAACAGAAATTCTCGATCCTGAATTGCACTGTTGTGCGCAGCAGGAATACCCTTGAAGTAGTTCAAGTCCTGAAAAATTGCTGAAGCAAGCAGATCTCTTCTGACAACCTGACCATTCATCGGATCAAAACGTTTCTGATCAAATTCCGGGAATTGATTTGAAAAGCGCCTTCCACGAAATTCTGTTATTCCATTTCTAATCAACAACTTGCGGTTCCGTAAAACTTCTATTTCACCATCGCTGAAGCGTACGAATGTGAAAGGACGCTCTTCTTGTACGAACTTTATAAAACAATCTAGATGAGTAGTGCTTTCTGGTAGAATGTGAGGCTGTAAACTTGTAGAGAGTTGTCCAAGATTGTTCAAAATAAGACTCTATTCACAACCAAATTCAGAAATTTCAATCCGCTGGTACTTGCTGGCAAAGTTAGATCATTCAAGTTGCCTTTGAGCTGTTTCATTAAGGAAAAAATTCCGATGAAAGTTCCCATAGCCTTATGAAACGAAATCATCCCATTCTTATTTAGTGATTTTAGACCTGGAAATTCCCAATCTCGTTCACTGGGCTGTTCATTAGGTTCTAAGCACACATAGTCTATTTCTGTCCAGGAAATGTATTTGAGAAGTGCATTAAGATAGCACCAATCTAAGCATGCTTGGTATGTCTCTTGAGAGGGTAAAATAATTACTGGAAGATGCTTCCACTCCATGATCTTGGCTCTTTCGAAAGCACACTCAAACTGTCCTCTTAGTGTGTTTGTTTCCGGAGAAAGATTTTGAATTGACAGTCGACTCTCTGGATCTACCAAAGCTTCCTGCATCTTCGTTTGAGTCACTAGGTAAACTGCAGCAATGGGTATTTTTGAATTAGCCAGCAAATCCTCGAGTGATTCAATTCCGTAGTCAGTAGCATTCCAAAGGAACAAAACAAATGGTTGTGGATTAATCAACTGTCCGGATTGTGCTGATAATTCAAAATCTTGATCAGTTAAAAAACGGGTCTGATCACGTAAACCTTCCGAAAGAATGAAAAACTTCAGTAAAGATTTACAGTTTAATGCACGATTCATCGGGAAAGTACTTGGCTTGCGATCTTTTTCTGGAACAAAAGAATTTTCAGATGTGATTGGAGGGATATCAAGAATTCGTTGCGATCCTCTCAAGGTTTTACGAACAAGTCTGTGTAGCAAGGCTTCGTCTTCAAACTTCTGTTTTACTTCCAAGATACGATTCAGTAAGTATCTACGAATACTTTTCACAAGGGAATGTGATAGAAACTTTTGAAGTTTATTCCTGCTAAAGGAACGAGGCCAACCTTTCTGTGTAAACAGTTCCAAGTAGTGATTGCTACCAGTCAAACAATTAAGGACAAACTGGTCATAGTCTTTAAAAATTCGAATTTTTTCCCTGGGCACAACAATCCAATTATCAGGGTAACCCTCATCAACTTCGGGTGAATAAGACAAGTAGAGATATTCCTGTGGCAGTGCAGTGTCTATGACCAATTGATGAGACGAGAAATTGTTGGTCTGGGCCAAATTCCATGGCACCAGTAAAACACGCTCACTAGATTCTTCTAAAGGTACAGTTTCCAGCAGATTGATAGAACTTGCTCGTGAGCGGGCCATCGCAAGTACTGACTGAATCGATTCCTCTGTCCAAGCCGAATTGAATTCAAGAAGAACTGCATTGGATGAATCAATTGCCTGGGTTCCAGGATAAAATTCTGGATAAAGAGTGGTTTGTTGTTCATGTTGGCAGGCATGGGGACCGTAGACTACCTCAACTAGGTCTTTATATTCTGGGTTCCAACTATGAGCAAGAATCTGCCTAATTGCAGCACAAGTTGGTAATCTTCGCTGCAGTTCAATGAACCCTAGCCAGAAAGGGCGTAAATCTGCTGATTCTAACTCCCGGATATGACCTGACAGAACAATTGTCAGTCCGAAATCCTGCATTGGCCTAACAATTTCCTAAAGTATTACACATAAAACTATAACCTTTAGGATCAAAGTCCTTGTTTTGAAATCGAATTCTGATTGATTCGTCAGGTAAGAACGGGCAGCAAATTGAGCGACAGCTTTTTTTCATTTGACTATCTGAGGACTGCACTGGCACTTTGAATCGCGAGGCCCAAGGCCTCAACAATTCGTTCTTGCTCTGAATCACTCATACCTATCCAAAGCGGCAAACGGATTAACCGTTCCGCAAGTTGATCCGTGTTCTCAAGTTTTCCCTGAACACGTCCAAATATTTTCCCAGCAGGTGAAGAATGAAGCGGAACATAGTGAAAAACGGCATGCACCCCTTTCGCTTTCATCTGTTCCAAAATCATCGAGCGATCTATCCCTTGTTGGAGTAAGACATAATAAATGTGAGCGTTGTGTTGACAGCTCGCTGGGACTCTTGGCCTACGTAGCAATCCTGCTTCCTCCAATTGCTTGGTCAGCTCAAAGTACTGGTTCCAAAGACGGTGGCGTAGCTGACTAATTTGCTCTGCCTGCTCTAATTGAGCCCAAAGAAATGCCGCAATCAATTCCCCAGGAAGGTAGGAAGAGCCAACACTTTGCCAAGTATATTTATCTGTCTCACCTCGGAAAAATTGGCTTCGGTTTGTTCCCTTCTCACGGATAATTTCTGCAGGAAGCACAAATTCTTCTCGATTTACTACCAGCGCTCCACCCTCTCCACTGATAATATTTTTGGTCTCATGGAAGCTTAACGTTCCTAAATCACCGATGGTTCCTAGTGGTTTCCCGTTGTAGCTGGCAACAATGCCCTGAGCTGCGTCCTCAATGATGCGAAGCCCATACTGCTCAGCTAAATCCAAGATCGGGTCCATTTCACAGGCAACACCTGCATAATGAACAGGTACAATTGCCTTGGTTTTTTCTGTGATTGCCTCCTCAATTTTGGCCTCATCTAGATTCAGAGTGTCTTCCCGAATGTCAATAAAAACCGGGATACCTCCCCGCAAAACAAAAGCATTTGCAGTGGAAACAAAAGTGTAGGAAGGCATGATCACCTCATCCCCAGGCTGAATACCAATCAACAGTGCAGCTATTTCCAAAGCTGCAGTACAGGAATGAGTTAGTAGAGCCTTATGAGTTTGTAAAGAATCTTCGAGCCAACGTTGACAAAGGTGTGTGAATCTTCCATCTCCGGCCAATTGACCACAACGGTGAGCTTCTTCAATGTTCTGGAGTTCACTCCCAGTCAGATAAGGTTTGTTGAAAGGTATCTTCGAAGTCACAACTTTTATGTAATTGAATTTTAGAATCGAAACTCATGGACCACTCAACCAACTATTTTGTGTTGTGGGCACAAAATTATTACAAGAAGTTTAGAGAATTTTTGGATTACTCAGGATGATTCAATTCGACGTTCCACCTGCTCACAAAGAAAATGATAAATTGGCAGATGCAATTCTTGGATCCGTGGTGTCTTGTCAGAAGGAACTTCAATAATTAAGTCAGCAACGCCATTTAATTTTCCACCTCCCTGACCAGTCAAGGCGATGGTTTTCATCTCAAGTTCGTGTGCTTTTTCAAGAGCTCGCAATACATTAGGTGAGTTACCACTGGTCGAAATGCCCCAGCAGACCCCACCAGCTTTACCATGTGCTTCAACTTGCCGAGCAAAGATAGAATCATAATCATAATCATTGGCCCACGCAGTCAGCACAGATACATTGGCATTGAGGCAAACAACATTTAGCGCCTTACGTTCACGCAAAAATCTACCAACCAACTCACCCGAAATGTGTAGAGCATCAGCAGCAGAACCGCCGTTGCCACAAACTAGAACAGGAAGTTGTTGTTGCAAGGTATGGACAAGCCATTTGATGGCTATCTCAAGCTTTGGGATTAGATCAGAGTCAGAGCGTAGCTGCTGTAAAAGCACAATCTGTTCATCAAGTTGCTGAGATATTGAATTTGAATACATTATAGATTTCGTAGAAAAAGTTAAGAATTTTGGAGCAAAGATTGAAAAACTCTGAGATGTCTATGATCAATTTGATACTGTCTATGCTAACTCAAAAAAAGCGAAACAAATAACAAGGATAGCAAGAAATAGGAAGGGGCTCTAAAACACCTTCAATGTGACTTCGATATTATCTAAAAGGTGGATAAGATCAGAAATAACTTAATTAAGAAAACTGCTTCGAAGTGTTATAGGACATCACTGTTTAATCCATAGCAGTCATTACATCACAAATAAATGAATGAATTTATGATGAGAAAAGATATCCAGATAAGACAGTTCGAAGCTAAAGATATGTCTGAGGTTATCGAATTATTACAAGATATAAGCACGTACAAACCAAAACATGAGGAATTATCTGAACTAGCCATCAGATTCATCAAGCAAGGGGATGCCTATTCGTGTGTTGCTGTCTCAGGTGAAGAGATCATTGGATTTGGATCGATTTTTTTCATCAACAGGATCCGTGGAGGCCGAGCCGCCATAATTGAAGATGTCGTAGTCTTAAAAAGGATGCGGGGTCGTGGTATTGGCAAGCGAATAATGAAGGAACTAATTGATTGTGCGCGAAGAAAGAAATGTTTTAAGATCAATTTAGAAACTAGTAACGCAGGAAAGCAAATGTACGAAACACTAAATTTTATCGAAAGCGGTCTCAATTTGAAACTACTACTTTAGGTTAGACATTAAAGAATACAAAAGAATGTATAGATAATTACTGCCAGAATTCCGGACTGGAGAAATGATGAAAATTAATCGCATCTGAAGAATTAATTACTTTCGAATAATAATGCATGAAATTCTTAGTTGTATACCTCATCGCCTTCTGATAAGCGGCATCAACCATACTCTGTATACAATCACTTTCCCAATTTTCTAGTACATATCTAATTTTTTTGTTCAGGTCAGCTTCATCTTCAAAGTAGATAAATTCAACGTTTGGCTCATAATAAGATTCAGCGACATTCCATGCGTCCTTGTATATTAAATTAATGGTCTTTGAGATAGCAGCCTCATGCATGCGAGTCTTGAATTGAGGAAGAGTTCCAATCCAAGGATAATTCTTGAAAATATCAATTAACTTTAGAGAATTGAAGAATTCTGACCCAGGTGGTATCTTTGACTGGTAGATTTTAATGTTTTTAAAATGCGGAAAAGAGACGTGAATTATATTAAAACAAATTGAAATTTTTGACTCAGAAATACGAGTGATTTTTTCCTGGAAATCTAAATTTATATCGGTGGCATATTTCAAATATTTTCTTGTTAAGGGATTAATTCCATAATCAAGACTTGTGAATCTATAGTTGAATGATCGCATCACTTTGACTGCCGTGATATGCTCTCTACCATGAATACCACCATGATAGATCACATCATACTTTTTCTCAGCATCAGGAGGAACAATTTTTTCTGAAAATGGATAAAATGCAAAAATATATTTTGCGTTTGATAGATTCAAATTTCTCCATGCTGCTGTGTAAGGGCAAATCGTCAATACATAATCAAAATGATCTTCGGCTTGTATAGCGTCAACTTGATCCCAGATTACACGTGATGCATATTCACATGGAGCCCAATTATTAAACAGTACTCTTTTTCTCGATTGAGTTTCTAAATTATAATCATAGCTGTTTCGTAGTGAGTTGAAACCAACGGCAAGATCAATCCCATCATCGGATGAGAATGGCTCAAAATTCCAGTGATAACTATTGGTGTCGGGAATCTCACCTGATAAATCTTTTAGGACTTTCATAGTGGCCACCACCACCGCTTTAGTTTATTTGTAGCTTGTAAACGCTCAATTGATAATTCAAACGAAAGCAACTTGGATAAATCATTCAATTCAGTCCCGTATTCTTTAATATTCCAAAAACCATCAACCACAGCACTGACTATGTGAGGAATAATTTTGCATTCGTAATGAGCGCTGCCGACTTTTTTTTCGTCATCAAAGTAGATTAGACCTTTTAAGCCAAGCTCAATACAGGCTTGGTTACTTAATACTTCTGCTTGCAGTTCCTTGCGTTTTCTCGCGATACCAGAAGGAGGTGTCTTTTCATATACCCTTGTAAGATCTTCTTTTTTCCAAAAAGCTAAAGTTTGACTAAAGAAGTATGGCTGATTCAAATCAAGTTCATAAAGTTTTGGAAATTCGGTTGGATTGCCAAAATTTGGCCCCCTCACGAATCGAATCTGGGAATAAGGTTGATTACTAAGAACCTCAAAGCACCTGTTTATTTCCTTCAGATCAGGGTAACCATTCAAGAAATAATCATCATTGAATGTTAGTACATACTCAAATGGTACCTTCTCTAAGCATTCAA
>JACLAC010019042.1_pt1 | contig 23916 bp, 23 predicted proteins | sample 8027881 | NCBI WGS metagenome assembly JACLAC01 (sample SAMN15725517, study PRJNA655200) | protist metagenome | isolation source: fluorescence activated cell sorting (FACS) single amplified genomes of... | place: Spain: Blaines Bay Microbial Observatory, Mediterranean Sea | collected 2016-01-19 | reverse complement strand
TTCCGAGCGTTGGTGCTCCATTCCGAGCGAAGCGTTGTTCTGCTGCGGACAATCGTCGAGTTCCACACACGCCTTGGTTTTCTGCCACTCTCACTGGCACACGTGGTCCGACGGTCATCTAAATGAGCCCGCACTGCCATCGGCACTAACAGTACCGCAATTCAAAAGAAACTGCGAAATACCATCCTTCCAGTCCTTCTGCCTGTTCAGGAACCAGCCTGGCACCTTGAACTGAAGCGGGGAACCCAGGACGGCCACGATCTTGTTGATCTCATCCGTGGTCAACTCACCTGCATTGGTTTATTTAGTGCTCGTCGGTCTCCAAATTTAGAACTGCTCGAGCACACGTTCGTGGACGCGCTGCACCGACGAGTTGATAAGAAACAGTGCAGTAACGCGCCGGCTGCTGGACCGATGCGTTGATACGAGGCAGCGCAGGTCCCGCCTGTTGCGTGGAGTATGCTGGAGTGAGGAGTGACACACTGAAATTTCATGGATAGCCCGGTGCGTGCGTGTTTGGCGACAGTGCGTAGCAGTCTGCAGTCACAACATCGTGATTTAGAGATGTGTTGGCCAAGTCTTGCAGCCGACTGGCCCTACTGCATTGCTCAGTCGTGTGATAATAAAAGTATTCAGCTCCGCTTAGTTATACCGGCGCGCTTGTCCAAGTCGATATCGCACTTCTTGCAGATCAGGTTCGACAAACGGCGGCCGATACCTTTTTGTAGTTGCATATTCCAGGTGCACATTCATTCTCGAGTGCGAGGACACTGATCATGACTCTGCTCGATCGCCCATCACAAACACTAAATTTGCCAGATGATAAACACTAAACAGAAGCGAGGATTATGACACGCCATGAAGCACGTCATGTGGACGATGTGCTTTGCTGCTCGCAAACGGTATGCGCTGGATTTCAAAAAGCACTGTATGTGTATAAAAGCCGACTTCGCACTCCGAATCAGGACTCGGAACACGTCGAGCCAAAGAGAGTCAGTCCCTGACTGAGCCGGCTCGACGGTGTGGGAATATGCAATGGATTGCCAATGATGAGTGACGAATATGAAAACGATTCTTGGACAACTGTATTGCCTAAGCAGTTTGGTTTTAAGAAGCACCCGTGAAAAAAGATCGGAAGGCAACAGAAAAAGCAAGAATCGAAATACCCTTGATCGCGGTGAGCGCGTACATCACCTTCTGCCGCCCATCGACGTTGGTGTTGCACATACGCAAGATGTGCTGGAAGTTCTGCGACTGAAATTGCACCGACATCTTTGCACTGCCGTATTCCAAATACCCTGTTCATGCATAGCACAATGCCCGGCGCAATCACGACATCATCGCATTGGGGCGAATGGAAACAGTTGAAAGGGGGGGGAAAGGCAAAACGGCCGGCAGCGGGAGGTATTTCGAAAGGCAGGGGAGACGTTTTGAAGAGCCACGTAACGATGCAATGTTGTTTTGGAATGTTGTGCAAGAATGATGATACAAGCATTTTCATAAGTGCCGAATTCGTACTTCAGACTTTTTGCCCTGCAAGAGAAACTCCGAGCAGGCTAGAGGAACGTTCGAAAGACTGATTCGAGTTGCGATGAACAGACGGACTCCGATAAACACGAAGATCATTTAGAATGAATGCGCGGCGAGCACCATTTCGAATCAGGACAGACACGGAATTTCAAGCTTCTCATTTGGACCAGATGTCACCGGGTCGATCGTTTTCAAAAGATTTCCGTCGTGCACCGATTTCTTCGATCGCTTGACTTCAGGGAGTTTCTCGATGTTCTGAACGCTTCGCTAGGCGAAATTGTCTCTTTCGAAGAACACGCTGACTGAATACTGTGAGATCCGGAGTCAGGAAAGAGCGTTCCTGCGATAGCTAGCTCGCTGACGCAACTGATTCTTCCATGTTCTTTCTGTCTTAAATCCCGTTTCGAAAATCGAGAGTTGTGCATGTCGACCGGCTGCACTGCATCCGGGGAGCGCACTGAACAAGGATTGGAGTTGGCGCGAAACATTGACGGGCGCTCGCATGTGTGTGGAAAACAAGATGTGCTCGACAAGTGGTGAAACATTCAACAAGTAGAAAATTTCAAAAGACAATCATGATGATGCTTCGGCCTTTTGGACGCTTCTGCAAACTTGAGCACAGCATCGTCCGAAAAGCCGCGAAGCAATACGTGCTGTCACCACCACCCAACGCGACGAGATGTTTACATTTGAAAATCACCACTCGCCGCGGTCGTGCACCGTCCTCGTGCTTGACACATGAACAAACAGCCGGCAAGAGTGTATGAACAGAAGAACATAGCCTATGCCATGCCGGATAATAGATTTTTCCTATCCTGCAGAATGATGCTTCGGCTTCGGTGTCCGAAACATCATGTTTGTCTGTGGCGCTGGAGCTGCGTACTGCTACACGTAGCCCTCGTGTCGAAAAACACGGGTCCCCAGAAAAAACTTCTTCACAATGACTGAGAGCTCTAGAAAGATGAGATCGCCGAATTCGTACTGTACTTGAACTGCTCAGAAACGTGAAGAATGAGTCTTTTGAAGCACCGCAACTACCGAGGATGTCCGACGGCGAGCTACGGCATCACAGCCCGCTACCATATGCGCTTACCACGTAAACATTTGCTCGAGCATCGAGTCTGCAACTTGCCCCGCCAACCTTGCGCGTACATTTCATGTCGGCAAGCCTCACCTCCCTCCTGTATTGTACGAAACGTGACGCCCTCGGACCAATCGCGATCCCTCGTACCGCACATCTGCGCCACAGATAGCTAAAGCGCTATCATGTGCTAAGAATCAGACAAGAATAGTTGCCGATAGGACAAGCGGTTTCCGAACCTGTGGCTGCCCGCGCACGGAAATGAAGAACTGTCTGACATGGCATAACTGTTCTAAACACGGCCTGCGTTTCGCAGGCCTCTTCCACCGCCTAAATATCGACAAGCACACAGCTACAGCCTTACGCGCGATGGCCTGGAGCACTCAGTGCCAAACAACAACGCGATGCTCTACTATGTAGTCACGCACTGCACTGACTGCCATGCTAAACAATCACTTACACAGAAATACGAAGCCCGAGCGGAACGCCGCGGCGCACAAAGACACATAAAGATTTTGCCACGCGGCGGCGCACGCCCCTCAGTTGAAGCACACCACTCGCAGTCGATGAGCTGCTTACCCGTGCAATGCCAGCAATGGACTCAACACCAGCCGGCCCTCGGAGAGAAGACTGAAAGCGCCCTGAAGGGAGAGAAGACTGAAAGCGCCCCTGAAGTTGACGGAAGTCTTGCTCCAGCGCACATCTGCTCACAAAATGACACTCCCCGCTTCGTCCGTGTTCGGCGCCTCGGGCCCGGTCTCGTTTCCCGACGCTGTGGATGGCAGATGCGTCACATCGCAGGGAAACGGCGCTGATTTCGCCGCAGAAGCTGCGGCCAGCGGCCCTACTCCCAGGGGCCCCTTCAGGTCAGCCCGATCGGTAGGCACAGTCGCGCCCGTGATATGCGGCGATCGGTTTTTCTCCATCGACATAGGCCTGGTTTGATTTAGACGAGATTGAACCATTGAACTGCTGTGACTCATGAAAAAGCAGTGTCGCGTGATACAACGTCGAATTGACAGCACTAGAGTTTCAATTTTGCAAGCGCACTACGACATCCAGTACGGAGAACGCAGGCTCTGGCACTGTTTAGTTTAGCACCATCAAGAAAATTTTAGAACCACGACAGCGCAATCCAGAAAGTTCAGTCAAATACCTGCTGACGACATCGTGACTACTGCCGCGCGATCGGCTCCCGTGCGTTTCCATAGGCGTCTCCCGGCTCCCGTGCGTTTCCACCGAGTTCGGCCGGTTTAGACCTGAGCCAGACGATCCATCGATCACGGGTAGTGATAGCAGGAGGATGCCCCATGACACTACAGAGGCAATAGCGTGTAGAATGTGCAGAACACGTAACGCACATAATTCGACACATTACATCCAGATTCACCTGCTGAGCGCGGCCCGCGTGCTGACAAGGAACTACTGCGTATCGATGACTCTGCCCGCGTTTCCGACGTGCCGGGACCTGACGTTACGTGCATCAGACACAGACAGATGACCTTCCAACGCAACCGTTGAAGCGCGACAAAATGCACGGATACTATTCTACCGTGTAGCCCTGGCAGACTGAAGTACAAAGTGAAACCGAAAAAAAGCGGACACACTAGAATCACCAGGACTCGAATATCGATTGCTGCTCGCATAAGACATGTTCTGCTGCTTTTTGCCCCGCTTCGTCAAGACGCGCTGGTTTCCCTGAGAACAAGCATCAGAGTCATCACGACTCTGTCAGCGAGTGAGGCGAGACTCTTTAATCTTTATTCTTCGGTTTTCAGTTTTCACCAATCACCGCGCACGGCAGTTCAGGACCCATGGATCGACATTGATGCGTGAAAAACACTGGCTCAGTCTGCAATGGGTCTTTTGAGTTGGCACATCGCGAGTCATCCACTCAATGCACACTGTGCATTGAGTGGATGACTCGCGATCATGCCAGCCTCTATCCCTGTGACAGGGATAGAGGCTGGCATGACGTACATTACTGCTGTACTTGTGACGGGAAGATACAGAGTTCATGAAACAAAATCAGTGTGACGAAAACTGCTCGAGTACGATCTGCGAGCTGGAGTTCGGGGGCGGATCGGAAGCAACCTGGACCACGGGCTCGGCCTCCTCAGGTGACAGCGTCGGCGACCAGGGCGGCTCCCGCATGTGTTTTACCTTGTCGTTTGTGACTTCTGCGCTTACACACTAGCAGGCTCCTATCCAAGAAGCTGCACTCAGAAGAAGAACACTGCGACTAGCGAGCGCTACGGAGTGATTGCACACCGTAGGACTCCCAGTACTGCGGTCTGTGAAAATCCCATGCATGCACAAAAAATTGCAAATAGTAACCTCCGTCTCGCTGCGACTCCAGTCAGGTAAGCCGCTCTCCACGACTAGCGCACCTTCTTTGTACTCCAGGTACTGGGGCGCAGTCTTTTCGGAGCTCTCGCCGTCATCTTTGTCACCGCGTATCTCATGCACCACATCTTCGGCAACGCTTTGCACAAGACCCCCCTCAGCCCAGACCAGCCGTTTCTTGTGCGCCTCCGTCAGCTTCTCGGCGAGATGCTCGTTTTCTTTCTCCCACTGTGCCGTCAGCGCATCTATTTTTTGGCTAACAGGCTTGAGGAACGATTTCGAAGCTTGCAGGATGTCGGCGGGCGTGAGATCGTTGCGGGCCAACATCTTCAACATCTCTTCGGTGCTTGAGAGCGATAGCAGGTCGCTTTGGCCTGTGTTCAGGGAAAATCGTGTCGGCTTTCACCATGGAAAGATGGATCACGTGGCGTGAGCTGGACAGCAACAGGATACAGTATACACGATACTGCCATTACGTGTTACAACGGAAAATTGACCGCGAAGCAGAGTGCATATGGTGACGTGCTTTCAAGAAGATTTCGCGAAGCTTGCAACACGATGACTGCATGGACTCAGGCTGATGACTGAATTTGAACGAAAAACGCGTAGTGCACTGTGTAAGTACTCAACTTCACGATGCTGAGGCTGATGAGCAGCACGCCCTTGCTCGGTCCCATCACAAGCAGCAAGTCCCAGACACGCGCAACCGTCGTAAATGGCAGGACGTAGGTGAACAACGTGAGAATCCATTTCACGGCATACATCTCGGGCATTACCTGAGAGTAGCAAAGAAAAACAAAAGTTCCTGCTGTCTAGCCGCAGGAAATGTTCGTTACGCTCTAAGTATGAGTACTTCTGATGTGATAATCACAGAAATTGGCACAGGATAGTCACGAGACTTACTGTTGCTCGGCGTTCGTGGGCGACACATATGACAGGACCAAAAAATGTAGTACCTCGTGATTCTCCAGATGCGCCTTGAGTTTCGGGAAGTGCGCGTCGAGCAACTTTGCGTGAAGTGACAAATGCAACTGGAGCAAGGGCATGCCTTCGCGGAAGAAACTCGAGATCTCGTACTTCGTGAGGATCTGCGCGAACATCCAGAAGGCCTCTTCCTCTTTTGGCGCGACGACGAGCAAGAACCTTTGTGCGTAGTCGGAATGGTGCTGCTCAGAATGCAACATTCCGTTCCGAATTCAGTCGATCTTCTTCTCTCCTTGTATGTCTCGTCGCTTCTAATTCCATGGCGAGTCAGGATTGCTTGCAGTACTCGAAATCGCATGTCTCACCGCTGTCTCGTATTACAATCAAGAAAAGCTCAAGCCACGTTGATCCCGTACTCGAATCACTGCCCAAAAAGTGAAAAGTGAAAACATAAAAAATGACGAACATCCGCCTCTAATACCCCGCTATGAAGTTCATGCCTTGACAATAACCCACGTCAGGAACCAGGTTAGCGTACGCGCGCAACATACGCTCGAGTCGCTTCTGCAAGGTCACCTTTGATTTTGTGTTGATGTTTGCTTTCAGATGCTCAGCGCTGCGCTCATCTTATTGCAAAAGGGCACATCAGCCCCCGCGTGTCTACAGTACAGGTCACACCTGACATCCGCATATTAGCAGACCTCTGAGCACTGTTCATTCGCAGAAGACGGAGGAAACCATGTGTTCGATGATTCGAATTCGATCGCAGCGAAATGCAACAATACCCCGAAGTTCTCCTGCCCTTTGTCTTGCTTGGATCCGTAGGGGAAGGTTCGCGTCAGATCCTGCGGATTGATTTTTTCCATCTCCGCACGAGCGCATTATAGCTGTTGCAAACCGCTGCGCGAAAGCAGCTGACACTGCTTATGGAACAAACACACAAGAGAGGCGAACAAAGCACTGCAACCCGTGGTGTCCAGTAAATACCTTCTCGATCGCTGTGCAGACCTTCTCTGGCGGCACTTTGCTGTGCAACTGGCGGTACGTCGCTTCATCGGGGCCGCGGTCAAAAACTTGGTACTTCGGATCGTCTTCATCGGTGCTCCGCGTTTTAGCTAGCCCGACCAACTGCATATGAGTTCCATTGCCAAGTCAACCGGTGTCAGTATACTTAAAAAACCTGATACAGACAGTAGCGATGAGACTTCACTCAGTATCAGAGCCAATACGATCAGACTCCGTGATCACACGCAGAGCACTGTCACTGTCCAGCACTTCTCGTGTTTCATTTAACTTTGGCTGCACTTTCATGATTGACATCGCAAATCATTCAGTATTGGTGTGCAGTATATGCACCGTCTTCCACGCTTCCCAGCGAAACCGGTCCGGTATGCCGCGATCCCACACCAGGCGCTGGATCTTTGCCTCCCACATTTTCCTCCGCTGGCTCTGCTTCTCATCCCCTCTTGACGATGAGGACGATGGCCCGCTTGCTCGATTTATATCTGGACCACCGTGACCGGTGGTTTTTTCAGCGCCCGAAACAGCTCCACATCGCTGCATCTCTTTGATCAACCGGAACCAGGTGAGGTGGAATTTCCGGTCCTTGGCGTGGGTGAAGCACGGCAGATCTTCCTCGCGATCCGGCAAAGGCTCGCTGTTTGCATAGCTGTACGGCCCAGACCGCCATTTCGAAGGATCGAAGCTCGAGCTCGACGACGTCCCGCTACCGTCATCCTGTCACAATAGTTGTTCATGTAATCATGACTGTGAGGAGATAAAAAGGAACAACAATAGTGCACAACGTCAACTGCTGCGCCTACGACTCGTCACGCGAATCTGCGATACCCTCACGAGCGACGCAGTGAACTGGAGGACCGAAACTAGAGTCTGCAATCAATAAGATCGATGAGCGCAGCCCCGCTTCCCGCCACGGCGGCGTGGGTGCGTTTTCCACGGGCCAAGCCACTAGACACAATGACTCGTCGAATCTCCTCGTCGGGCCTCGCCTCGAAGCGAATCCTGCGCAGTCGCCTTCGTATGCAAGGAGACTCGCTGGGACAGTGTAGCTCCTCGTGACAATGGATCTCCAGAGGTGAAAAGATAGATTGGGGATGGCAAGCCAGTGTCGGAACGGTGCCGGAGTAGGTTGCCAAGACACAGAGCGGCGTCTACTGTCTACGGAAACAAAATTGGACCAACACCGGTAGAGGCGAGGTCCACGCCACTGCCGTGTGAAACAGACGAAGCCCTGGAGCGGCACGAGGATGGTGGGAGCCCCGACTTTTTCCCTTCTGCAGACCTTTGACACGAAGCAGCATGGCCGCACACGCATGGCGCGCGTCCCGTGGCGGCGCCTCACGAAGCCACGGTGCGCGCGGCACTACAACGCTGCGAAGGCAACGCACACTCGTCAACCGACGATCACTCGGCCGACATTCGTCAATGGATCTCGATGCCCGCTGCCCGTCAAGACGGGGCGTGTCATCGTTCCAGCGGCCCCGCCACTAGTCTCTCCGCTCGATCGACGTCCCTGGCCGGTTCTCTTCGCGAAGCGAATCTCAGTCAGCGGGCATCGTATGGGTGCCGCTGCGATGAGAAAGTGCAGCTCCTCCGTAGCGACGGATCTCCTGCGGTCGACGCCGAGTCTATGACGATTCCTCTGGGATCAAGCTCAAGTTCCGAGAGCGCCCCATTCCGAGGGTAGGAGGCAATGGCCCCATCCGATATCTCATGGTTCACTTCAACAACGTTGGCACAAATTGAAGCACAGGCTGCGTGGCGGGGGCCCGCTTCAAGCCACTGCGGCGCAGCCTGCGGCCCAGGAGCGATACGAGGATGAAGAGAGCCGGCTTCTTTCTTGCCACGAGAAGCACGTCGACACCCACGACGCTGTTTGCGACTGCTGTCACCTCACATCATCGCCCCGCTTCGCGCCACGGCGGGGTGTGCCGTCGCTGTCGAAGCACTGAGCTTAGCCCTCATCAGCGGCTCGCAATAATACGCACGCAATAGCAAGAAATAATCGTAGTAGGAGTAGGAAGTAGTAGTAACGATGAGACTGTGATAAATTGCCTCATGTGGTTGTTCCTGATGAGTACACGCATCGTAACGAACATGATACGCTGTATCACTGACAACAGCTCCGGTTCTACGGTACGTAGTAACAAAGCAGATCCGAGTAATAGTGAGAAAATGCTCGCCCAGCAAATACCTCCCATAGGAACGGCCTTGGCGGGCCTGGGACCTCTTCATCGCCAAAGTGGTGGCCGTTGCCCTTTTCGGATACCTTTTGCTCCTTCGAGCATCCGCACCCCATCGTGCTGCGCTAGTCGCACTGCCGATTCCTACGCAGCACCGCGCTACGCAGCGAATAGCGGCTCCCTACCACTTCTCAACGGCTGTTCTACGCACCATTGACGCCAGCTGTCACCGTTGCTGAGCGGCACTTTAAAATTTCAAATGTGCGCGTGCCGCTCTCTTGGGGGTCCTGAGTGCAGCAGGTCCCGGCACCATGCTGGTCCGTTGTTCCGCAGTCTGGTAGCAGCACGGTATCTTGTACAGTCTAATGCGATAACTTCAACCGACTCGACTGTCCTGCAATGCCACACGATCTTGCGCCCAACTGCACTCCGATCCAAAGAACCGCAGTATTGATGTGCCGAAGTACGCAGGCCAAAGCAAAATACGACCTGATCCGGGCGCCACTGGCGACCCTCGCCCGCTACCCGCGGCTCATCCTCTGCATTCAACACATCAGGCGATGATAGTATCGATACAATCACGATAGTATTCGACTTGCATGTGCAATGTACGCAACCGCAACGCGATTTGCCTACAACCGCTCGCGTGCGCTTTGCGTCCTTGTAGCGACATTGGAAGTCGGAGTCCATCTCTCGCCTTTCGTCGCCACTGTGACGCTGATGTCATCATGCAAGGTGACTTCTCTCAGTCGCAGTTCGCTGCGCCAACTCTACGTTCCACCTCGTCGAAACAACGGAAACTGATCTACGCAACGCATGTGGACTGCTTCGCTGATGGCCCGCCCAGTGCAGCGCGTCGAACACTAGCGCTGCATCCAACTTTTACACTAGTAGTAAACAGCTGCTCAGCAGGGCAAAAATGATCCATATCGGACGTCGAATGTCCAGCAATGGCGCAAACGACTCGCCAAAGGAACTAGTGAGTGAGATTTTTTTGACACTGGAGTTTCTTCTAGTATAGTGCTTCGACGTCAGCATCTTCAGAGCACCGGCTCTGAGCCGTTCCAGTTTATGTGCACGTTCTTGCCACGCCACCGCGTTCGTATGCACCTGCGTTTGGAAAGTTTCAGGAGCAAGTTGATGCTTTCCCATGTTTTCTTCCTTTGGGAAGTGCTTGAGCCATTTACATTTGACTGCATCAATGCATGAATCTGACACCCTGATGCGTTCACACGACTCGTCACTCCGTCGCTCTTCATCAAGTGTGAGGACTCCTACGTGTTACCAAGGCGTTCGTCCTGGTGTTCACACTGTTCACAATGACGAAAATCATGATCACACCCGACCGTGATTAGATGTTTGAGACTGATGATTGCTACTCGCAGATTTAGTGCGGAACAATCATTCACAGAATCACAGATGAAGTGCGTCACATCGAATAGGCGGAGTATGGAAAGGATCAAAAAAAGAAAATTCTGAGTACCTCTCTATTACGCTGGTGTGCTCGAATTGCCCCTCCATGGCTGCGGCATCCATGGGTTCGCTCTGACCGCCGGTGATTGTGAGCCGCAGGTGCTCCGTCTGTCGCGCGAATGGATCGTAGTACCAAACGTCTTCTTCTGCGGGAAACGGCTGCTCCCGGGTGTCTTTGTCCTCCTGTCAGATGATGTGGCACTGCTCGTGTCAGAACTCGTGTACTCATGAAATGCGAAGCAACTTTCGTGATGATCGTGCTGATGAGCAGCATTTGCAACGCGTCAACCTCCTGTCCCATGACCGATGATCAGTCACTTGTTGCGGGAAAGACTCTGTAGGGAATACGGTGTACGTGGAGTACTGCAATGGAAACGTTGACTGCGCAATGTTATGACAATAAATACGATGACTGTGCGCGGTGGGTGTAACAATGTGACTCTGACGCTAAAAACATGGCACGACTAATTTACCAACGAAAACAGTGTGGAATAGTGGGACTCCGCGACAACAACCCACACCGCGCAGCTCGGATTCTTCAAGCGAGACCCCACTTCGTGACTGCGATACCACTCGAACAACGACAGGAAACCGACGTTTCCCCGCCGCGGAACGCCCTGCAACATGCAAAAGCCTTCTTCACGACTACCAAGCTTCTTCGTCCCGTCAAACACCTGTGTGTGGAATCTAATTGATGTACCAAAAAGTGCCTGGCGCCGCTACTAAGTACAATCGTTTAGTCCTTCAATCAGAGTTGATAGTGTTCTTAATTTTTCTACAGTCTGACGAGTCTGCCTGGTGTACGCCGTATCCTGTGCGATTTGCCACCACGATGGAAAAACTCGTAATTCAAACTACGTTCGAGTACGCCCTCCCAAACAAGCACAGGTTCACGAGCTCCTGCGTGCAATACCCATGGGCACCGATCATCGCCGCTGTGTTCACGTCGTCGATGTCCGACAAAATCTGCCCCAACCCCCTCGTCAACAGCACGCTATACAGGAAGTAGAGAAGCCCGTTGTTCTGGGGCGAGAAAAACCACGCGTAGAACTGGGTATTCCGCAGCAACGTTTGCTTCAAGTTCGCTCTCGACGAGAATTGGCAACACTGCAGGCTTCTGCAGAGGACTTGCGGCGCGGTATCGAGATTGAAAACCGATCCGCCAGGCCCGCCTGTCGAAGGATGGTGTTCGAGTCACTTTCTCTTTCTTCGCTAACGCATTTTGTACTTTCTTTTTACCCGCGAATGCTCACGCCGGTATCCTCGACGCAGAAACTACATGAAATGCCACGCACGACTGAGTGGGCACGAACGTCACTGAGTCACACCATTGAGCGTCACCTACGCATTTATCATGCCGTTCACACGCTGCAAACCACGAATGGCGGAATCTCAGTAAGAAGACGCCGTCCTCGTTGCGATGATTGACGCAGCAATCGCAGTACTATGCAGTATTACTCTACGGCTACGTCCTACGATTTACGAACTGCATTTAAAACCTCCGCCGGACATCGCGCCTCCTTCAGCGGGCGTGACGAGAGTGGCGCGCTTGTCATCCCCCGCATTCGCCCACAGTATCTCCACTACAGCCTCTACCAACGCTTCTGAACCTGATTCATTGGACAGGAGTCTGATGGTGTCAGGCGTTGACGCAGTCTGCGTAAACGCCGACGGTTTCATCTCTGATGCCATTGATGAAACTTGAACGCAATCGATGAACATCAATGAACGCAACATCATGGCAACGTCAGTCAGAGCGAATGATCTGTCAGCTGAATAAAGCCAGAGTAATCACTCGCGACTGTCTCTCGACGACAACTTCGAGGAATATTTTGTAGTAACCAGGTTATTATATCCTCTAGACAAAAAACAAAATACGTGCTTTGTCAGTCACTTTGAAGATATCCACGTGGTTTTCGATCAAGTTTCGAAGAAGGAACGCCTGAACCGACGCAATCACGCCACAAGGACCGCCTTCGACCTCGTATCAATTTTTGATTTTGTTTTCTCCGGCCGCGACAGAGACGGCACGCACCGCCACGATGGGTAGCAAAGCAATGCCGCGCATCCATATCAACATTGAAACACATACTATCCGAAACCACCCATCGCCGGAGTCAGCGTTTGTGTGAATCATGCTCGTTGAATAGCAGTAAGCACGTAAAAGTTGAAAGGCATTACTCAAAACCTGATGCAAGCCGTAGGGAAGAGAGCCAAAAAAGAAGCCTTGGCGCCACGCTGTCGAAAGACACGGTATCCCTATTACCTGTCGTGGTCAGCCCAGAATTCAAGGTTGCAAAATGCAAACGCATTTTCAGGCCCCGTACTTCATCTTCTGATATTCAGCGAGAAGTTGGATTGTGTTCACCGTCTCTAATCGTCAGTTAGTGCTGTGTGCAGATATGTTTTAACTTTGTAGCTTTGGTGTCCACTGTGATCATCGATCTGCTCGTCAGTGTCGCCAATACTTTCCTCAGCTGCCCAGCTTGTTCCGGCGTGAGCGGAACAACGCGTTCAGGTTGCGAACTCGCTGCCGGATCGAAACCAGCGCCGCCGCTTTCCGCAGAATTTCCTGCTAAGTGCCCGCGAGGACCGCTGAATTGCTTCTGACCTGTGAATTGTGGACGATCGCGAACTTTTTTTCGTACTCTAGTTGCTCTTGCAGAGTTTGCCCTTGAAACCCGGACACCTACGCAAGCGTATACAGCTATAACATCTGCGGGCTTGAATAGTTTGGCGCGCATCAACAAACTGTACGATGCTCGCTGTCGAACTCACGCACATCATCCCTAGCAGACCGCCGCAATTACTTCAGCTTGACTCCGCCGACGTCTCATACCAACAAAAAAACATAACGAACCGATTTCTGTCTTGACCACCGAATGGACGTAGCCGCTGTTTGTCTCCATGAAGTGCGCGTTGTTTGCACCCATGGCGGAACTTCCACCGTAGCTGTAACTACTTGGCGCCGCAGATCCGTAGCTTGCCGTTGGACCTGCGCCACTTCTTGTTTGCGTTGAGCTTGAGGGCGTTGTTTTCATTTGATAACTCGCTGCTGCGCTCCGACCCGCGGCTCCTGGACCGCCTGCGCCGTGAAACTGTGCTGATGTGTCAGCCGCACCGCCTGATGCGTTGGGTGACTTGGACCGGCGCTCGATTCGCAGCCCCCCATCTCGGCCTGCAGTAGAAGAGTTGTGGACTTCTTCTGCGCCAGTCGCCGCCGCAACGTTGCCGAGTTCCGAGAAAAGCCCGTCGAGGTCATCCATGCTCACGGTGAAATCCTGTACGGTGCTGAATGATCGTGCGCAAGTGTAGATGTTGGAAACGACTGCCGCTATCTTACCTCTGCGTAAAAGCTCTCTGCAACACGATCAAGGATGAAGGTTTCGGATCACGTTTGGCAACGCCGCAGTAGTTTTTAACTTGTAAACGCTTACGCGGCTCTGCGCGAAAAGTCCAGTAGTCCATCTCTCTGTCACTGCGTCTCTGACTAGCACCTCTCGATACGTTACAATAACGCATGTCAAGGAGCGCCGCGTTGTTTTCACTGAATCGATTAGCAGGACAACTCCGATGGAAAAGAGACTCGGGCATCACTCTCGCCGCATTTCGATCATTCATTCACTCGCTCTCGGACGTCACCCACACGCAACGCCATGACCCAAGGCGAGAACACAGTTGACTTTCGACACATTATTTGAACGCTTCACAATGACTCGAAGGAAACGCTGCACATGAAGTCGGGGGCATTAGCAAATCTTGTGATATCAACACGTGTCACAGCACCGACGTCGCCAGCGGTCGACGTCAGTACGGTCTAATTCACAAAAACACCTGGATTACCTGGAAGCTACGCGGCAACGCAGCGATGATGAAAACATCTACATCGACACGCCACACGCTGGCATGGAAGTTTATGACTTCTGATCTCGTGACACATGCTGTGCAACCCCTGACGTCGTCGCGTCCTCACGGAGCTTTTCCCGCTGGAGCATATCAGCCGCCACATCACGCCATCGTACTGATCAGAAGGGCCGCCCTTGCGTCGTCACGCCGCGCACGTTGTCGTATGCCTGTACGGATAGAGAACTTTTTTCTTTGCAGAGACTTACCGGCTGAACTGTGCGAAATCGAACTCGACAACGAGTGCGTGACCGTGCGGACTGCTCTGCAGAGCACGAGTACGAAGCTGCATTGCGTTTTCGCGAACCCTCGACAGCTGATGCCCTTACTTAGTGTTGGTCACTTACACTTACGGTCCTCCGGGTGAGTTTTATTATCATGTGACTGTGCAGCGCAGACGCGAGTTAGATCACTCCGCGGACGTCTGCAGAGAATAGTGACAATGAACTATAAGGCATTGTAACTCGCACCTTGTTCGCTGCGAGCTGACGCTGCAGGAATGTCGCCTGCGATTGCTGCCGCGCCTCGTTGCCGTACTCAGCGTGATACGATGACTTGGTAGTTCGACTGCCACTGAGAGAAAAGTAGGGTTGTCTTTTCTTCTGTCGCGAAAGAACTCAGTTGCTATTTCATTGTTCACTCAGTCGGACGACGACAGCTGAAATACAAATAGCGCGCATGCAATGTACACAGCACTGCATCGACACGAAATAATCCTCTGCAATACGCGGCTGTGGACTGCGGCACCGACCCTCCGAATATGCTTGCTCCGTCTCGGTTGTTTTGTGAGCGAAGATAAGCAGGTCGCGTGATGTACCTGGGAGTGAGTGTATACGACAAATTCTTCATTTTTTTCACAAATCACAAACTCACGAAACTATTACCGTGCCCGCCTCGCTACACGCCTCGGTCTGACGGTCTATCGGTCTCAGCAAAAACAATCAGCCGCTTGCTCTGGTGCATGTTGCTTCCTGTGTGAACTAATGACGTTTTCCACGCTGTGCCGCTGCACGTGTGACACAATATCACGTGCTCCTGCCTCATTCCCCACCCCACATATTCGCAGGAGCGCGATGACGCACAATGCCTCTAAAGGACTTTTTCAGACACCCTGCTCTTCTCGAAAAACTAAACGAACCCTCCATGCCCCGGCCCGTCCTGCATGCTTTGCTCCAGCCCCTGCACGCTTGAGAACTGCGAAAACTTCCGCACTTGCTCGTCGTGAATCTGCTTCGTGGTGCGATACTGGAAATTCCGGCCGGCGGCGCTGCAAAGTTTTTCGTTAGTTTTGATTTTACATCAAAATAGCCGACTCTGCAAACGATAGAGTTCAAATCAGTCTCTGAGCAACAAAGGCATGCTTATTGCTTACACCTTCCCTCCGACTCCAGTCGCGCTCTACTTCGCGTTCGATCTGGAAAAAACTGATGCACCGCCAGCTAACGCACTTCCTTACTTCTGCACTTCCTGCACCGCCGAGCTATGGCTTTTCCGCGCGTTGCTTTCCCGCCCGTCGAAGATCTTTGCCTGCAGCTTTTCATCCATATCTTGCAGACAGTCGTGAGCTTGCGAGAGCATCTGCTCCCTCCGCGCGTCGCGCCGATGCATGTACTCCTTCGCCTTGCTACGCACATCGTTTTGCATGTACCTGATGCAATATTATTGTCCGCCGTCGACAATAAGCAAGAGGGCACGAAAACCGGAGACGCTGCAGCACTCTGGGCCATCTTAGCATTCTACACTTCGTAAAATGGCAGCCACGACAGAAAGCCACAGAGCAGTCTGCCTAGGTCGAGCTCATCATGAAGCGAGTGCGTTGTGAGAAGTTACTCTCCGTTTGTCACACCGCGCGTGCAGATTCAATCATCACGTGCTTCCTACGTTTGTGTGTTGGTCTGCATCGGCGCCCGCACGTCGTCGTTGTAGCCCCGCTGAAAATCCGACTCCATTTGGATCAGTTTGTTCTTGTAGCTGTGCGAATCCGTGCCCTCGAAACGTGGCGCATCCGGCTGCCCCACAGCATGCCCCCGCTGCGACATTGCCCAGTCGGTTGACTTCATGCCAGAATACGCAGGGTGCAGAGGATTCTCGGGAGCGGCGTGCCTTTTTGGTGAGCGTGTTTGACACTCAGCATTGCTCCAGTCGTAGTGAGCGCACAATTTCTTCCCACGCGACGCATGTTGTTGATGACGATCATGGGCCCACATGCCACTCGCAGGACGCGATTGCACTATGAAGTCCTCTGTGAGACTGTATGAGTAGAGCTCAGTCAGTCTGCAAGACATGAAGTAGTCAGTCAGCAACACAACAACGACGTCAAGCACTACCGCCCTCCCCGCGACCCGATCGGCTGCGACATGCTGAGCCCTGGCGGCATCATTCCCTCCGCTAGTGGAAGCTGTGAACCACCCGGCTCGCCCACCCCAGCGTCGTACGTCATAGGTCCATGCTGCGCCGAAGCCCCACCACTGCTGTGTCTACCACCCTCGCGCGATGACGCCGACGACCGCACCGTCTCATGCAGGCTGTCGGACGTGGACCCGCCCATCGTCGATCCAGCGGCCTCGTCGGCAAATAACACTTGCCGCTTGCGCTGATCCGCAGCAGGACGCTTTGAAAGATTTTAAATTTTTAAGTTTAATCTCCACGACTGCAACATTGCCGGAGGCTGGTACTTGTGAGACCAAGCACGTGCTGCAAACTGGCACGCTTGCCAACACGAATGAATTGTCACGCAATGTGCAAAAGAATATCACGTGTCTAGCATGAATCCCACACGGATGAGGTCGGAGACACGAAGCTAGCCCGAGCTAAACCGATTTTTTTAGTGGTCATACTACCGGCGGTGGATCGCTTTCGGTCCAGTACTTGTTGAAGACGACGAAGTTGTTGTTTTGTGGCACGTAGTTGGACAGTTGGAAGTGTTTCGCCAGGAAGCTGTTTCATGTTTAATAGGCGACAGTTGGCAGTGTCTTGTGCGACTTGGGTGCACACTCATTGTAACACTTTTGACTTCATCAGAACAGGACCACCAGTGTCCTAATCAGTAATCACGCGTCAGCATTTGAACAGACGGTCAAACCAGATGATCGGTTCGCATGCTATGCGATATTCATCGTCGGACCCACCTCTTCCGGGTGACACGTGATCCGCACGGTCCTCCGAAATTCAAAATTTTCGTTCATTTCACTCTCACTATCGATCATTTGGCCTCTACGCACAGTACTCAGTAGTCAAGTCTCTTCAGGAAGACGGTCGTGCGTCATCATGGCTAACCTAATGAACTTGCTCGATGGCCGGTCGTAGGCCAGACGCGCAGGATTCTTGTTCTCGGCGTCGATCATGTAATCGAACAAGCGCTTGCCCTCGCCTTTCCTCTGCAGGCTCTCGTGCACGTAGAAATCGAGCACGCATCTGTTCGCGGATTTATCAAATTTCAAAAACACCACCTTCAACCTATTCAATATTCGTCGACTCAGTAATACTTGCTTCGTCAACGTATCGGCTTTTGTCTGAAGCTGTCAAGCTGCCACAAAAAAATGTGTGACAATGTGGCCAGAGGACGAATTGCACGATAAAGCCAAGTAGCAGATATCCATGCATGCATATTGCATGGTTATCTGAGAATTCAGATTTGCTGAGAAGATAGTGTGAGTTGAGAATAAAGTTGAAGAATACAGGGGCTCTATCTCCCTGAGCGCGCCGCCGCGGTCGTCCGAGTCCCGGCGCGAATACCGCGTGTTCCTTGCGTATGAGGACGAGCTCGTGGCGACAAACAACTTTTTGCGACCCACCTGAAGCCGGCGTGAAAATCAGAATTAAATTGACCATTCTCATTTCTTCGGAGGTGAGAAGTGCGGCTCACAGTGGCTTTTGCATGATCCGCCACCTGTGCTTTTTTTTTCCATGGTCCATGTGCAAATACGCACAAAGTGACAAAGCACGTTGCGCGTCAAAAATTTCTGTCGTTCATCGAAGTTACCTTTAGTATGCCGGTAACTTGATTCCGACTCACACCTAGGTAGCAGCGTTGATCCGAGCACATTAGACGCCCCGTGTCCGTTACCGGATTTCGGAGTCCCTGGGCGCGAGCGGACGCCTTTCCCATCTCCTCGACGATCGTCCTGCAGTGTGTCGATCAGGGTGAAAGAAATGATGTCTCGTAAGTATGGTTGTATGAAGCTTAGCAATCAAAAATCACACACGATGCTTTCGCCTTTTCACATGCTGTAGTCGTCTTCCGATTTCTGTTTCACCACAGAAAGTTAGATCCCGGCTGCTCCAATGCAATGTGGAAAAAGAACTCACTATGCCCCGTCAGCGCTCTCCGACAGATATCAATTTACTTTCTTACGAAATGCATGGTGATCCACCACTGATACCGGACTTGCTGCCCCATCATTCCGCCCATTTCCAGTGCCTTGGGCTCCAAAAGGCAGATGCCGTGAAAGTCGGACCGCAGGCCCAGCGCCCGCGGCACGTTGAATTCGAATTCCATCTTTGCACCGAGGAGCGCCGCGTTGGATGAGCTCTTGAAATCGCCGCTGGTACAAGGCTTCGTCGGGCGGTGAACGGCCTCGATGCAGTGCGCCAGGAGATCAGACAGGCCTGTCCGATGCGCCAGATCACTCGAGCCGGTGATGAGTGTGAATTGACTCGCAAGCAAAGATAGATTTCCCGTCGTGTGAAGCTTTGTACGCCCTAACGCCCGATGTACACCACTGAGGCAACCGTCAAGGTGTTTCCCGATCAACGCTGCGATGCCCCGCTACACTTCGATGATCAGGCACATTGCTTTCCAGAGTGTCACTTGAGGAACGCTTCGCCGGCGCGACAAGAAGTATTAGTTCTTCTAACATCGCCGAGCCCGGCTTGCGGAATACATCTCGTCCGCTCTATCTCGAGACGGAACACGCTAATGACTCGACGGGCGCGACTGAGTCCCACCAGTCTTGGACGCTTGGACGTTCAGAACAAGACGCTGATTGAAACAGTGTTGGGCTAGATGCGCAGAAATTCTCGAGTCATATGTCCCGTGTCCTACTTCCAAAAGCCAAGTGAATGCGCCGAGGGGTCTGTTGAAGGAAGTACTAGCATACAATGAATCCTGCGCGAGGCAATTCAGTCGTTCCAATACAGCATTCAGGCCGAGAGTACATCCCGTGGAAGTGAGAATTTACAGTGTGTAGTCTCGGCAAGTCGGCGTCTCGCCAGGACTCGCCAAATCGTCGATTCGAAATTCTTTCCCGCTACACGCATGACACTTTTTTTTGACGAGTGTCGCGTTGTCGAAGTAAAATGTTTGCACTTCCGTTACGCCACACTCACTGGCCGAATACGTACCACTGTACGCGACCACACGCTTTGCGGAGGCACTCGCTCACTCGTAGAATCAATTTCACTCACGAGGTCAGATGGAACGCATACTTAGGCTCGCCGCTTCTGAGGGATGCGTAAATAATAAACAGACAATCTGCAGTCGCTTTGAGTGCATTGATCTCTTCCGCCATGTTACTTTCTCTGTACGGTTAATCGCCCCAAGATTTTTTGATTTTTTCAAGAACACTCGGCACGATACGCCTCGATACGAAATTTCTAATTTTCAGAAACGACGCATCCACAGATCTGATTGATGCTGAGCTTTCGTGCGGCTACACTGCTGCATAAACGCTATAGAAGATCAATTATTTTTCCTGCCACAATGCTCTCCATATGCTGGAGAAAAACGTTCAGAGAAACTCGCAGAAACTAGCCACATATTGCAGCCTAGTGGCGTGTCAAGACGCGTGATTCGACAAAGCGGAGACATCGTGGTTGATAGAAACAACAACAGCTGTCGTGCCAAGATGGGACGCTGAGAAAGATGCGGGAGAAACGCAACCGCTGCTACATACAACACATCCTGGGCACCTCCCTCCAGCGCCATCGATGTTGAGGCGCAACCCCAAAAATTTCCAACTTTCAGCTGCGCCCGTCCCTGCTCCAATGACGCTCGAAGACCCACATGCCTGTGATACTTCTTCCTCTGACAGAAAACCCACATTGCGCCAAGGAACAGCTACAATGACGCAACACGCACTACTTCTTCTTTTTGGTGGCTTTCGTTGGCTTGCCGTCCGTTTTCTTGACCATCGCAGTCTTTTTCCCCGCACCTCCCGTAGATGTCTTTTTGGGAGCAGGTGGCTTTTTCGACGATGCAACGGACTCCTTCGAACCAGAAGTGCCCGACTTCATCACCTGCGCGCCGCCGGAAGCTTTCTTCATTGCGGTTAAAGATTTCTTCTCCGCCGCTGCGGCATCTACACCTGTGGTGTTCACGACGCTCTTCTTCTTGCGCACACCTGGCGTGCGGATCGCAGCTTTGGGCACGAAGCCCGGCTTCGGCACATCGCCGCCGGCACGACCCTTCTTCATCTCTTTCACCACCACCTTCTTCATCGGTTTCTCCGCGCCTTTTTGCTTCATCGTTTTCGCCACCACTCCTTGCTTCGAAGCAGCGGCTGCACCAGAGTGGTGTTTCTTCTTCTTCGTCTGCGCCGCAGAAGCAGGTTTTTTGGAAGAAGTTTCAGTTGACTTACCGTTCGGTTTCTTCACGGTCTTCTTCATCGCACTCGCCGTTTTCTTCTTCGATGAAGAAGCAGATGATGACGACGATGATGACGCTCCTTTCGCCGCCTTCTTCCCGCCTTTGCCAGCGACATCGCCGCCCGTCTTCAGCGCCTTCTTCCGCTCGGCCTCCGCCCGCTTCGCCTCCATTTCGCGCTCGATCACCCGCCCCTTCGCCGACAGCTTCTGGCTAAGCTCGTCGTATAATGTGGTGCGTTGTCCCACCGTTGTCACCACCAACTTCGTTTTCCCGCCACTCGCGTCCTTATGGTTCTTCAGTCCCTGCGCATCCCGGCTCTGCGTCCAACGAACGTGGAACAACCAGTGCTGCGGGAACTTACTCGCGTCAGCGTTCACGGCGACAGCTTTGGACAGAATCGTCTCGATTGATTTCCGTAATCTCTCGATCTGCACATCTGCCAGACCAACGAAGCGCTCGCACGGATGGATTTTTGCATCAAACAGAATGTCATCAGCCAACCAGTTTCCTATTCCACACACCACCTGCGTCTGGTCGAGCAGTACCTGTAGAGTGGACGCGTCGACGGAAATCATAAGTATCATGAAGGAGAAAAACTGTGAAAGGAAAACGAAACGCTCATAAGGCTCTAGCTGCAATGTATCAGACTCTGACTGGATCTGCGCTGCAACAAGTTGGAAAGCACCAGCGGAACGCACGGACAACGCGCACCATCATGATTTTTGTACAGTCGAGATACTGACTAGTAGAATGCGAAACAGACATTCCATCACAGTCCGTCAGCGCACACGACATATTATCAAGTCCAAACCGTTTTCAGCGGCTGTCGTTGCAACGCGGACTTTGCCTCGCCACTCCGGCAGCGCCGAAGGAAACTCTGCGCGTCCGGCAAGTCGGTGTAGGGGTCGGGGCGCAAGTCGCTGTTCATGCATGCCAGCAGTAGCTCCACCATCAACACGTCGACGCTCTTTTTATTTCCGGAAGACGACGCGGCATTCCACTCTTTCGCAACGGCCTTTAGCTTCGTCACGCGGGCGTCTTCGTCAGCATCGGCCGTTTCTGTCGCCGCGTTCTTATTCGAAGATAACAGCATTGCGTCGATTTCCGCTCCCGTAAAAAAATCAGTTTCCTGACTCCCAAGCGCGCGAATCAGCCCGAACTTGCGGGAGTCGTCGTAGCTCAGCTCGTCCACGGCACCACCGCTGTTGTCACCACCAACAGCAGCTGCGTGAAATAGAACCTTCGAGAACCGCGGCGGCCACTGGAAGTTGTCAACGAGCTTGTTCTCTTGGTGAATAACCGACTTGTACAGATCGTCTGCTTTGTCACCCACTCTATGCCCTCCGAGCAGAGGTGCCTCGCTGCCGTTGTTGTCGCCGTGCCCATCCCCTTCACCTCCATCCACCATCGAATCGAGGTCCGTTACTGTCATGGAAAAGACGATGCCTCCATCCACCTCGCTGTCACCTCCATCGCCTTCACCTCCATCCACCATCGAACTTGTCATGAAAAGACGATGCGTTGAATAATAAATGTGCGGAGCGCGTTTGCGTGAGGTTCGTGCGTCTAGGAATCGTGCGAGCACAACATTCGTAGCGTACTCTCGCCTCGTCTGAACTTACTAATCTATTGCGTGCGACAAGCTATTGTTCGGTGCAGCATGATCACGTGCGAAACATCAGTGAAGTGCGTCGCGTGACCTCAAGAGTTGAGACGAACAGCATCATATCATCTGGTTGGTCAACGACTCGGATAAACTTACAGCGAAGATCGACTGATGTTCATGCATTCTGCTGGCGATGGTTCTCGAAAACGGTAGCACGCAAAGCAGTTTTTTGTTTCTGAAAGACTGCGGAACTGAAGATGTTGGTGAGGAGCGCGATGCGGGCTGGCATGGCCATGCGAACCGGCGTGCCGCTCATGGTATAAAACAATTCTCGTGGCATTTCTCAGGTGGATGGAGGTGAAGGTGCGATGAAACGACTTTTCTTCATCACATTGCCCTTCGTCTTTTTCATGTTGCCTTCCGCGTCCTTCGAGCCCTCCTCTTTCGACGAATCCGTGGTCGAAGACTGCGCGTAGAGAGCTTTCGTCGACTGCAGCTTGATATTCGGGTCGCCGCCCTGGGGTTGTTTTTAGTTGTCGAGTTTCTATCTTCTATCTCCTGTATCTTCGTGGATGGAAGCCTGGAGAGTAGTGCTACAAAGCATACACTTTTCGAAAGCAAATCACACTCATTCATACTTTCATGAAAACCGAACGCTGAACGTTTTCATAAAATACCGCCGCGCTCATCAAAATTGTACTAAAAAGCTCTAACTGCACTGTCTGCAACCAACATCCTGCAAACCTGAAAATCTTCGTCGTCGACATTCCCCGTGCAGTTCTTCGTCGGCGTCACCCCGTTCGCCGGCCCAATTTTCTCGCCACTTTTCTTCGACGCTGATGATGAAGACGAGGACGAAGATGATGAAGCGACGTCAACTTCCACAACTTTCCCATGCAGCGACGTTCCCGTCACCTTCTTGCGTACGAAAAACTGGCCTGTCATACCAAAATGCATGTGCACGAGATGATAGTGGTCGATGCACACTCCTAGCTTCTCAACGTCGATGTGACGCGAAATCGCCTTGCCCAGCTCGTGCGACTTCACCTGGCTGTTGCGCACTATCAGATACAGATTTTTCCCCTTGCGGCGCGCATCCACGATATCCGAGTTCTGGAACAACCGCTCCACCGCTTTGTAGCCCGTTAGCGTGGTGGCTTTCGTGCTGGCGGGAGGCGCTGCTGACGACGAAGCTGTGGAACTCGAACCAAACGCTGAAATCTTGTTTTTTCCAAAAACGTTGCCCTCGCAGCCGCGGTCGCAC
>JACLAC010003814.1_pt1 | contig 23923 bp, 11 predicted proteins | sample 8027881 | NCBI WGS metagenome assembly JACLAC01 (sample SAMN15725517, study PRJNA655200) | protist metagenome | isolation source: fluorescence activated cell sorting (FACS) single amplified genomes of... | place: Spain: Blaines Bay Microbial Observatory, Mediterranean Sea | collected 2016-01-19 | reverse complement strand
TTACAATTAATCGATGATGAAGGTAAGAATACCTCACGTCCGCGACTACCAGCAAAGCAACTTGTTCCAAGCCCGGCTCTGAAGCAGCGAATGTCGGAATTAGCGTCTGCAATTACGGAAGATCTGTCAAAGAGTGACAGTAATTGTGTGGTTCTGCCGATTGAAACACCTGTATCATCTAATTTAGATGTATCAGGTACCTTTAGCTTCGAGAAATATGAAGATAAAGCGTCCGATCGAAGTAAAGGTCGTCTTGATAGCGAGAACGTTAGTGGAGAAAGTTGGGGTATCGCACTTGGAGTATCCAAAAAACCAAAAGATCTATCGAAAAAGCATGCAAGTTTTTCATTTGTAGAGAAAAGTTCTGAAGACGATGCTGTTTCTGAAGTAGAGAAGTCGTCAGTCGTCTCGCAGTTGCCGACTCGTTCGGAAGAGGGTCTAAAAAGAATAAATGAAAGCTCTCTTAGTAAGGTTACAGAAACTTTAAGGCCTCAAAATTCAAAATCGAAAGGCAGTGTCTATACCAGAATAATTGGCAGTCGACGAGGGAAAAATACTGCTGGTGAAGACCCAAAGACGAAAACGACTATGTTGGGGTCGCTTAAGGATCGTTTTTTCAGCTTAAATGGAGGCATAAGTGTTGATGAAAAGAGAGCTTCTCGTCGTTTACTTTGGTATAAACGCGTCCTCATCCAAGAGCTGAGTGTTGTTGAACGATGTAGGCAAGAATTTGTCGAACACACTCGATCCCTAATTTCTCAATTCGAAGCGCAGGAAAGAAAATTACAATGCATTGGAATGCAGCGCATAATTCCTTTATTTCACATGCAAGCATGGGCTAGAGTCAGCAGATCATCTCTTGTTGAGGAAATGTCAGTCACAGCTTTGGGGATTTTGAACAATAGATTAGAAAGAACAGAAGAAGTAATCACCCAATTCAATGACAAAAGAAAGCGGAAAGAAGAAAAGGTTGATACAAGTTTCTATGAAGACTTTTGCGTAGCATTAGACGATGTGATGGCTAAAGACCCAACGTTTGCCTCTTTAAGTAGTAGGCTTCTTCGCATGGACCGCATTTGTACATGGACAATGAATAAGTGTCAGCCCGATTTCAATATTATAGCTCCCCCATTCGACAAAACGAAAGACCTCCTTTTCCAAATTTTGCATATATACGCTGGGTTACTCAAGAATCCTGAGCCAAAGGGTTTGGAAAGCGATTTATCATGGGATGAGTTCTGTTATTGGTATATGGAACGAAGAGCAGCAATGAATAAATTAGAACGAGAATATTCAGAAATCGTTTCAGACGATAGAAACAGGGAAGGCAGGCTTTTTAGACGTTGGTGCAACATGGTTCTTGATAGCGTGAACTCACGAGGTGCTCAAACTTCTGCAAGAAAGAAAAGTAGTGCTAAGGCATCCGAACTACCAGTAGTACAACCTCAAACTGTTGTTACTACTTACGATGATCTCGACCTTGATCAAAGCCAAAAGACTGATCCTTCAAGTAAACTTACTTCAGTGGACAGTGTCACACCAAAAAGCATTAAAGCATTCGTTAGTTATTTTGCCTTGAATATTATTGGCACGATATATGAAGTACCAGAAAGTTTGGCGGAAAGTATCACTATTCTGACACAGCATCTGATTTACAGAGCTATTCGACCAGCTGTTCTCCGCTATGAACCTAATAATAAATTACTAGAAAGAGATATAATATGGAGAAGAAAATGCCAATTAGTTAAGTATGCAGATCCAATTACCCTTGGTGTTCCAGCGGAATTTGTCTATGGTTTCAAGGCAAAGAAAATGAGTGAAGAGGACATTCAGCAGAAAATTTCGGCGAAGGAGAGAGATGCAGCTGAAAAGGCACTTAAAAGTATAGAATCAACCTCTAAAATTGACATCGAGAGTCACTTCAAGTCTTTTACACATGAGAAACATTTAGCTAAGTTACATCTAGCAAGAAGAGCAGATAAAGATAAGCTAGATCGAAGTGCATCTTTGTATGGTAATCCGTTCGCACGATCCTCTCAGATATTTTCATGGTTTACCAATACAGTTGTTCCATACGATTTTAATGAGATTTTACTTCTAGCTCAACGATGGCTACTACGAGATGCTGTTGATATTTCAGGAAAGGTTGATTATATTGGAGCTGATGTTATGTTTCCGGTAAGCGTGCTTGCTTTAGCAGACGCGAATATTCCTAATATGCACCAAATATTACACTTTCTACGCTCCTATGGAAATTCAGAGGAGCAAGCAGGTGAAATGAATTACTATATGACATGTTTGCAGGCTTCAGTGGAGTTCATTTTGAGACTGGAAATACCCGAAGATCGGATTACGAAGTATAATTTATCTGAGTGGACCACCGAGGTCATCGAAGATGCAGAATTACTCCCATTTGCAGAGAATGAAGATATTTCAAAAAATAGCATACCTCAAACGTCACAGGAAGGAGATGGAAGTATCGAGAAGCTTGGCTTGTGGTTGCGCGACCAAGAAACAATGGAAGACACAATCAGCATTTTGGTGAAAGAAGGGTGGATGTAGGTCATTAATTAAGACAAACTCATGGTGGAAGAGGATTTGCATCATCAAATGTTTCCGTGGATTTATATCAAACTTCGTGTGTTTTACTGGAGTACATGGAAGATTCAGAGTATGTAACTTCGATCAGCGGAAAGAACAACTATTGAACGTGTATCCAAAATATGTTGTCCACCAAAGAGTTCTTCCACAAGATTCCCATTCAACTCTTTCGCTTAAATTGTTGAACCACAACTGGAAAAGAAATATTGAACCACTATTGAAGAAAAATGATCAGTTCGGAAAATGTAATTATAAACCAACAAGAATACTTCAGCTGACGTCTACTCCGTCAAAAAAAATATTTTTTTTTTCCCAAAAGAGAGGGGGTAAAAGAACACTTGCATCAAATAGCAGGCAATCAGGTTTGTTTGGTAGGAAGGAGTGCAGCAGTAAAAAGCTTTGTAACTTATCAAAGTATTGAGTCTCTAGGGTTGTAAGTGATTCGACTTTAGCGAGTTTCGCGGGTGACTGGTGAAGATGTATGCGACTTTGGATTTATTCGAGACCAATTTGAAAGACGTCGATGGTAATGCCCCGAAACATATACAGCTGTCTAAATACATAACCAACAAAAAGGAAGATGTTTCTATAATAATTGGACGAGGGAGCCCTGCATTTCCTTCCGATATTGTAGTGAATGCTCGAAAAGATGGTCGCGAAATCATCTCTAGAAATCATGCCAAGTTAACTTATTCTATAGATGGCGATTGGGTTATAGATGATTTAGGTGCAATTAATGGAATATTTGTTAATCATGAGCGCATAGACTCTGCAATATTAAAACATGGCGATGTTTTACAGCTTGGAGGTGTTGCAAATATTCCTATTGGGGAAGTTATGGAGGATTCCGATTTATGTATAAAATATCGATTTTCCGCACTAAAAGAGAACAATGAAAGAATAAATGAATCTGCTAGAAATATTAGCAACAAGCGCAAAAAATCTTCTAATAATGAAAATGGCGAATTTTCTAAATCAAAACGGAAACTAAACGAACTTGAACAAAAGCGTAAAGGCTTGGATGATGCACATGCAGCGCTCACCACAGTGTTATCAAGTAAGGATTTACTTATTGGCGAACTCCAAAAATCTCTTGAAGAAGTTACATCACAGCTAGAAACTTCTCGGAGCCACGTTCAGAAACTGGAATCTCTTGTTGAGGCAAGAAATGCTAATATCAAGTGCTTAGTAGATAGTGTGCAGTGCCTGAAAGCCGAAAATTTAGACTATTCCACACGATACACTGAGATAAAAAAGAATCTAGAGAGTGTTCCGGAGAAGCTTCCTCAGGGACAGGAATCTCCATCTTCTTTATCTTCTTCAAAATGCATGATTAGCACGAGTGCCCTCGAGGTACTTCTAGAATGCTCATTATGCAATGGCACTTTAGTAAATCCAGTCATCATGAGTTGCTCTCATAGCTTTTGTCAGTCTTGTATCATTCGAGATCATCCAAAACGGTGTCCTGTCTGCGAAAAGTCATTTTCAATCGACGAGGGGAATGTTCAAACTTCAAGTGCAAGTTTGAATTCTGTTCTTGCACTATTAGAAAATTTCAACAGCATCTAAAACAAAATCTTTTTTCATGATCTAAGAAAATCGCCTTTTTTTGTTAGAATAATTATGTAAAATTATGCACGTCCTTACTTTCTATTTCTTAACCATTTTTCCGTCGGGGATCGCGAAGAGAATGGCTGGCATGGTGGGGCCACCATAAGCTCGATCAACACGGTAAAATCCTTTTCGTTCAAGCTGCACTGTAGTACCAGCCTTGACATTGCGAAAGCAAGGATCGCATATTGCCGATGTTTCTTTTCTAGTGATTGGGTTAATAAAATCCTGAAATTTGTCATTTTCTTCTAGTTTGGGTTTCGTAATTAGATGATCGAATTCAACCAATGTGCACTCAACAACATCGGGAATAGCAGCTAGCCAAGTACATTTCTTCGTTTTCGAAAAGTTTGTTGCATTGGCATCGAATGAAGCAACTACAGATGCAATGGAACCATCGGGGTTTTTGTCAATACTTTTTATGTTCATGTTTCCCCACCGTAAGAAAGTAACATCCCTCCCAACTTCGAACATGGACGCATCTTCTTGATCCACATAGATCTTATTAAACCGGCGACACACCCTTGACCCCTTATCAGGGATTTGTGGAATCAGGGGTACACTGTGTGCGGTAATTTCTGGATCAATGTTATCTAAAGTTACGACAACCTCGCCTGGTGTTGAGACACCCATATACCGTGGTGCGGAAACTTCAAGTGCATCTTTATTACTTGCCCAAAATTTGTCCCACTCCATTGTAATAACTCTGCGACTTGCGCCTTGTGATATAATGAATTTCTTTAAGTTGTCAATGTCAATACCGCGGCGGATACATCCCTGAATTGTTGGGAATCTGGGGTCGAACCATCCTTCAACCAATTTCTGCTCAACAAACCAATTAAGCTTGCGCTTCGATAGGACTGTGTAAATAAAGTTCATCTTACCAAATGTCATAATTTTAGTGATAAATTTTAGCTTCAGTGCCTTTTGAATCCACTTATATTGCTCATCACGGTCATCATACTCAGTTGTTCGAAGTGCATGAGAAACCTTTTCAAGGGAATCTACAATAGGACATGCAAAGTCATACGTGGGATATGCTTTGAACTTTGTTCCAGTACGATGGTGAGGAATTTCATTTGCCCTATACATAACAGGATCACGCATGGTTCCATTGAGGGAGGACATGTCTATCTTTGCACGCATACAATACTGACGAACTTCCTTGTCTCCAGCTATTAGTGCATTAAAAACACGCAAATTATCCTCAATTGAAGAGTTTCGGTGTTTAGATTCAATCTTTTGCATGCGCTCCTCTTTCATAATCTCTTGGTCCGTATCATCCATGTATGCTAATCCATCTTTAATCATATTGATGGCATAGTCTTGCATCTTGGCGAAATAGTCTGAAGTGTGGGAAACCTGTTCGTCAAATTGAAAATGGTTAGCATCTTTGTCTTCAGATAGATAAGGAAACGTATGCAGTAAAGTTCAAACAAATCAAATGCTAAATATGACTACTATTGTTGTGACTCAGTTATACGACGTATCTCTACGCGCGCATTTGAAAAGTAAATCTGCATAGAGAATCAGATGTCCCTACTCCGAAAATCGTCCTCGCCCCACATGCGCAGTCTCCAGTGAAAAAAGGGTTTTGCACTGATTTTTCATAACACCATATTTACTTACCGCATTCGGGACAACCTTAAGGGTTGTCAAGTCCTTTAAAATATTCTCTTCGTATTCTTCTTTTTCCTTGCTAGGGTTAGTGTCATCGAATCTCACCAGCAGTTTTCCCTTGTATCTTTCTGCATAATATTGGTTAAGAAGACATGCTTTAGCATGACCAATATGGAGGTAACCAGATGGTTCTGGAGGAAAGCGAGTGCATACTTGACCATCTTCAGCACCTTCAAGAGGAGGGCATATTCCACCAGAATCCCCGCCAACGGCGGCTGACTTGTCAGGTTTCGGTTCATCGACCTTACCGCCTCTTTTCAAGAATGTGGTTGAAGACATAGGAACTAAAGGGCTAACCAAGGCAAACCACCTCTCAATGTTAACTCGCGGTTGAATTGCTCCACGCTTCTTACGAGCTACGAGGGCAAGTGCCATATCTGCAAGAGTAAGCGCATGTCCGGCAATATATGTCTTGTCAGCCAAATGCGATTCAAGTACACGAAGAAGACTTATGACATCACCTTGAGGCCCTGTAGCACTTTCATAAAGCTGAAGCCACTGATCTATTTGTGATGAGATCCAAATATCGTTTTCGCTATAAAGGGAGCCTTGTGTTGAGCTTGCCGATCGAACTAGGTATCTGGCAATGGCTGAATCACCTGAAATTGAGCCACTACCACCCCCCACAAGCATAGGAACTGTTGATTCATCCGTAACCTCTACTTTCAAAGTAGACTTTGTTAGTTGAGATACTAATTGCGTCAAGTCAGCAGGGTGTGCAGAGTTTACAAATAGGAGAAGTTCACCAGTAGAGACCACCTTAGGTTGATTCGTGGAAGTCTCTGTAGGTGTTGTCAATGATGTTGCATTGGTTACGCTATCTTCATCATTTCCTTTAGATCGACCCGCTTTTCTCTTGAGCTTATTGAGTTCTTTCTTTGATGGACCTTCACGCGCAGGAGCTTGAGGAGGGACTGGTTTCTTCTCCTTCTTCACCGGAGGTGGGCCATAATCGACACCATTATTAGCTATTTTGTATGATGCTTTAAACTCGAGCAGCTTTGCTACAGCTGCATCGACAGCTGATTTGTCTGCTCCGCTGCTCTTAAGATCACGCACAGCCTGACCCGCTGACGCAATAAGAGTTTCAAGCTCTTCAACAGTACTCATTTGACTTGTTATCAGTCAGATCAAGTGATACAATAATATCCACAATTATTTGAATGAAAGTGATGTTGGCGTAAAAGGCGCTGAAGGCAGTATACCTCAATTTAGCGAAAAAAAGGGGAATGGGGGTGTTCTTTAAAAGAACTTCTTTTCCGGAAATCCCGAAAGACGGAAGAGGGGAGTTTCCAACCTTGAGCGAAGGAAAGAAAGTCGCTCGGTGGATATTCTCCAAAAACCTGGTATCTAGTAAATTTCAGCCGTTGATAGGGGTCAATATCGTAGAAATTACTGCTTTATCTTTGATTTGAAGTGTTGATAGCCGGTGTTGTGAACACATGGCAGAATCTTCTGATGAAGATACGGTCCCACTCATGGACCCACACGATGAGTTGGTGAAACTAAGAGAAGAGTTAGCTCATATCCGAGTAGATCTTTCATCGAAGGAAGAAGAATTGGACACCATTAGGGATGAGTACATGAATGATACTTCAGTTTTGCAATCGCGCAATGAAAGGTTGCAGCAGATGCTGGATCTCGCAGAGCTGCATTCGAGAGAGCTAAAGGACGCACCCTCTATAGCTAGTAAAGTAAATATTAACAACGAAGAGAATGAGGACAATAAACTGAAGCTTATAGCTGTTGAAGAGGCGTTGGGTCAAGCATTATCAAACGCTGAAGTGGAGAGCAGAAAATTTGTAGAATTGCAAAAACAGACAAAACATCTTGAGAAACAAGTTGAAGAGCTTAAAGCTACTGTTCAGAATAATGAGGAGGGATTTTCTAAAGCACTTGCGGAGGCAGATAACCTTCGCGGACTTGATAAACAGAAGCATCAGGAACTTGTGACAAGTTTAATGAACCAACTCTCAGATACCAATGCTAAATATAGTACTACGCAAGCCACTTTACGTGATTTGCAAACCAGCTTAGTCGATATGCAACAAGAGAATGAGCAGCTACGCGCTGCATATGATTCAGAGATGCGGCTGCGGGAAGCTTCACAACAATGCCAAAAAGAAACCGAGGATGCAAGACAATTGTTAATAAGCGAAATTACTGCCAAGGAAGAGCATAAAGTGTGGGAATTGGATACTCAAAGAAAAGAATTCGAAGAAATAAAAGAGAAGTGCAAATTCCTTGAAACTGAAAGTTTAGTTAAGGATGACGCTATAGCGGAAGCAGAGAATGAACTCTTCCGATTGCGTCGAGAAATGCGAATGGAAAATTCAGGACAAGGTTTTGAAGCTGATGGAAGTAGTGAAGCCGATAGTGCTGTTGACGTTCAAGTATCAGCTTCCTCATCCGCAGTTGGTGTCTTGCAAGACGAAATATCTGCGCTTAAAAATGAATTGAACGAGAAGAAAAATCGAATCGTTCATTTAGAAAAAAGTAAACTCACAAAAGAACAGCTTGAGAAAATCAGGCAAGTTAAACTGGAAAAGTCCCGGCTTCAGAGTGAAAACGTAGAGTTGAAATCTCAAGTCGAATCATTCGAAACTCGAATTTCCAACTTCAAAGATGCTGCAAGAATATCGCGCTTGACAATAAGCGAACTCCAAGAGCGCGTCAAAAAATACGAAAGCAACGGAAATGTATTTGAGAATGAAGCTGCGAATGAAAATGAGGAATCAACAAATCTGCCGCCGGAAAATTTGGAAGAAACAGAAAAGGTAAATCGTGCTTCTTCACTTTGCAAAGTAGAATTGCCAAGTGACAAGGAGACTGGACCGGGTGTGGCCCCTATATCAATGCAGACAAATTGTAACGATTTTCCACCAGGTAACAGTACATTGGAAAGTGATTGTGCACAGCAATAATATACATAAAATGTTACAAACATACTCTTTTTGGTCTGACCCCGAACCTGAGTATGTCCAAGTGCAAACCGACAAACGGGAATTGCGAGTGGTTTACAACCGCGTGGAGCCGTTTCGAATACACTCAAGGCGCCTCCACTCCTCCCAAAGCTCAATAAAGTTCAAAATCTTTATCGTAGGACCATTCAAGTGCCATAGGAAAATGATCTGACATGAGTTTGGTTCTATTAGTGACATCAACATAAGCTTTCACTGTATCTTGTGAAGGACGATTTCCACGAGTCAATAGAGCCTGGCTTACCAAAATGAAATCCAATCGTACAAAAGGGTGTTTTTCATCGTTAGGCAAATGTGGCCATTCAGTTGAATAATTTGTAGGCTCTGTCGCAGGGCAGTTATCCCGGACACATTGCGAATACTTGTCCTTACCGGACATTGACCAGGCTTCGGTAATAGTTTTGCTGGTTTCACGGGTCTTCATCTGACAATAATAGATGCAAGAATCTTTTAATCCTGCCCGCAATAAAATATCCATAGGTTCATAATTTATTCCATGTAGGGATTTATCGAGGAATTTCTTGCCTAATCTGGGCCATACATCGGGCGACTTCCTTTTTAAAATTTCTGGAAGATTCATTTCATCATGTTGTTTCTTATCTAAAGGTGAAAGGGTATTTAGGTCACCCATAAGAATGACTCTACTATTATTTGAAATGAACGGATGTAATATTTGCGTAATCTGATGGCATTCTTTAACACGCACTTCACTCTCATGTGCATGAAGATGCGCAACGAAGACATGAAGATCCAGTTTGGGCAAGAACACATGAAGTAAACCTCTTTGAAACATTGGTGGTCCGTATTGGCCTTCGACAACAAAGGGTAACGCCGAAACAACTCCTAAATTATAGGGTTGCTTATTCATAGCATTATCGAATTTATCCATTATAAAAGAATACGTAAAGCCCCCTTTAAGTGCATAATATTCAATCATTTGTCTATTTTTGTTCAATTCCGATAAGCTTTGCAACTTTCCCCAACCATTTAACTCACATAAGCCAACTAGAATAGTACCAGCGTTTGCTTTATCAACAAACCAATCGATTACGGAGGAACCATCGGAACCAATGTGCCCATCAGCAACATTCAATTGCGAGATCTTGACTGTGTCCATAGAGATAGGCCTTTGAACTTCCGTGGATATTCCTCCACATTGGCAAGTGATTCTATACTCTCCCGAAATTTGCTTGGGCAAGAGCTTACTATTTGAAGATAGCGTTAGTCCAACTTTCTGATCTATCATTACAGATCTTAAGGCTTCAGTTTCACTCCAAAGTGTTCCGACTGGCTCAAGAACATATTCCACAACTGAGGTACTAGAATTTCGTCCCGCAGTCTTCTTATGAAAAGTAATGGGTGCGGCTTTAATTCCAAGTTTCAATAGTAGATGTCTGAAATGCACCAAAGAGGACATGATGATTCTTGTTGATTCTAAAGAAAGTACTGCAGTTTCCCCATGAAGCAATGCCATTTCGTCATCGTGACTTTTTAATATATCCTTGTTGAGTCCCCACAACCTTGTAGCCACTGCTGCAGCACGAGGCCACATACGACATTCCAAATTAGTATGGTCGACCTTTTCAGTCCACATGGCTGCTTCTCCTCCAATTGCAAGGTCAGCTCTTTTCATCACTTCTTCATCTTTTTGATATTTGTCCAAGGTCGTTGCAAGCTGATCGACTGACATCATAGCTAGCCAATCAACATCATAGTCCAGATACCAGCATGCTGACATCAGTGTACCATGTTCACTAAGCAAAGCAGCTTTAGAAGCACGTATAGACAACCCAGACCAACATTTCCATGATTGTACTAACGGTGACATTTTTTTCTTGGGAAAATCTTTCTGCAAACGACCATTCTCATAGTCAATTACTGGAAGTGCTTCACTATCAATTACACCCTGCCATGTAATTGGTATTCTTTTAAGCTTGGTAAAAACAAAATTGTAAATTTCTTCTTCGAAGCTTTTCAATACACCCTTACTTGTGGAGTTCCGAGAATTTAATATCCACTTTTTCAGAGCAGGCTTTGATTCCCAGCATCTGAAATCCATTTCATCCCCGCCGATATGCAAGTAATTGCTGTACGGAAATATTTCTACTACTTGTGTGAGAACTTCTTTGACAACACGATAAGTTAACGGATTACTCGGGTCTAACGCATACACGTCTAGAGGAGTATGACTTAGCTGCGCTATACTTGGACAATCAACGATGATTTCAGGAAATGCCTTTCCCCATGCATGAGCATGGGCTGGAATATCTATCTCTGGTACGATGCTGACACCTCTAACACGTGCATATCCAGCCAAGTCTCTCAAGTCTTTTTTAGAGTAAACTTTACTTTTTAGATCAAATGACCCGTATTTTGCTAATTTAGACAGTTCCAAATCTTTGGTATCATCAAGTATCACAGGAAACGATTGAGAGTCAGTTAAATGTAAATGCAAAACATTCAATCTCGCAATTTGCATTGCATCAATGCACCTCTTCAGTAACTTAAGCGGAATAAAATGGCGTGCAACATCAATCATTAGTCCCCTCCATTTGTACTTCGGATAATCCTCAATCACATAGGGCAGTGCAGGAACTTCTAGCTGAATTCTGAAAGGATGGGGATTCCTGCCAGGAATTTTTGTAAGCATTGGCTGCTGATAATCACTTTCACCAGAAATCGAAAATACTTGCAGCAGTGTGGACGATATAGCATATTGCGCTCCTGTAATAGAACAAGCATGTATTTCTATCTTTTTTTCTGATACTAGTGTGACATTATATGCATCCTCCGTGGAGCACATTCTCAATGACTGCTGAATCTTGTTAGCTACATTAATTTGTATTGTGGTGGTGTCAGGGCTAGAAAGTCCTACATACTCCGACTCTTTAACAGTACGTCGACGTCTGGGTATATTTTCATAGCGGTTCGGAATTCCATGTGATTTTGTACTTTCAGATGCTTCTAAACTTATAGCCTGAGCACAGAACAATGTAGAAGCCTGTTTGAGCTGGTCGTGCTGCAACGCATCCAATGAGGTTGGAATATGAAACTGCACTGAAGTACCCAAGTGGTACCCAGTGCTTTTTTTACGAGTAGCATCATTTGTATCGTAGTGAACACTCTTTGGGTAAGGCATCAATAAGTGTTGTGGCTGCAATCGAATCAGCTCATTATCCACAGAACCTAAGGAGTGTGATTGCTGAATCTTACAATAAAATACGTTCTCAAGAAAGCTCTCTGCAGTCTCATTTTCATTAAGCCTAGCAGGTCCTGCGCGTGAATTTTCATAGAGAACACCGATTGAATCTTCATGCAAATCGTCGCAAGGCTTACCAGAAGCACTCGAGTCTGCAGAAAATTCGGTCTGGTGATCTTCTGAAGAGCTCAACCAAAGAAGTATTAGGATGGCACATACAAAGATAATACCAGGCAACACAAACTTCTGCTTTTTCGCCCTTAAAGTAGGTACAGTCTCCACTGTAGATGAAATTTGCATGGACTTCATCCTCTCAAAACAATGATAGCTATTCTTACAGTGCGAAATACCTCATAAGGCTAGATATTTTGACACTAAAAGAATCAACAAAATAAGGCATAGAGTAAGAATGGACTTTATATGGACTCAACTTCCAAAGAAGAACCCATAATCAGCATGAAAAATCGGGGAAAACCTGGAAATTTTGAATATGAGTTTTATTTTTGGTTGGCTTTTGGAGGGGCTTGTTTAACTCTTGTTTCCATAGTTCCATATAAATATTCAGTATAATGACATATCAGATTGTATTTATTATCTCGGTTCTTATTGTATCTTTTGCGACTGCAGATGTCGGACAAGGTGCTTTCGTCCACCTATTCGAATGGAAATGGAGCGATGTTGCCCAGGAATGCGAGGACTTCCTCGGTCCCATGGGTTATCAAGGTGTACAAGTAAGTCCCGCTATGGAGCATATCATGGGCGATTTTTGGTGGACGCGTTATCAGCCGGTTTCGTACAACCTTACTTCGCGGTCTGGCGATGAATCTCAATTTCAGGACATGGTCAATCGATGTAATCACGCCGGTGTTGGTGTAATTGCTGATGCTGTAATCAACCATATGGCTGCTACTCCTGCTGGTACCCAGCAAGGTACTGCTGGAACAGACTACTATGGTCGCGAATTCTCCCCATACAATTACGACCCTGAGTTAATGCACCATACCAGTAGTGACAGTAGCAACTGTGTTGTCAATAACTACGACGATGCAAACAATGTTCAGCAATGTGATTTGGATGGATTGGTTGATCTTGATTATGAGAATAATGACGTACAAAGTATCATAGCTTCATACCTTGACAAACTCGTCAACATTGGCGCGAAAGGTATCCGCGTTGATGCAGCGAAGCATATAAGATCTAGTTCATTGGGCGCTATGTTAAGCAAGTTATCAAGTGATCCATGGCGATTTCATGAGGTCATCTACGGCCCTGGGGAAGCTGTTCAACCTGAGGACTACGTGTCCCTCGGAGAAGTAACGGAGTTTCGGTTTGGTACCAACCTGTTCGACCAATTCAAACAGGGAGCCCAAAATACCATGCAATACCTATCAAACTTCGGGGCGGAATGGGGAATGCTTGATTCAAATGATGCTGTGACTTTTACGGATAATCATGACACTCAGCGTTCCTCCTCGAATGTCATGACATACAAAATGGGCCAAAACTACAACCTTGCCAATTATTTCATGCTTGCACATCCATACGGTCACCCCAAGGTTATGTCAAGCTATTATTTTACTGATGTAAATGCTGGACCTCCTGGATCCACTGTTCATTCTGGCGACAATGACGTTGATTGTGGAAATGGAGTTACATGGGTTTGTGAGCACCGTCGTGGAGGAATAGCGAATATGGTGCTCTTTCGACTCACTACTAGTGGTACAAACATAACCAATTGGCAGCAAGATAAAACAAATGGCAATCAAATTGCATTTTCACGGGGTTCGCTAGGTTTCTTTGCCATTAACATGGATGAAACGCAGACATGGAAGGATGTAACCTTGAATACCAATATGAAAGATGGTAAGTACTGCAATGCTATTATCGCAGATGATGTCTTCTTCCATGCGTCTAAAGTGCCCAAAAGTTCTGACGGTTGTAGCGATAACCAAGAAGTTATCGAGGTTCATGACGGACAAGTAACAGTCTCTGTACCACCCCTTGGTGCCTTGGCGATTCATATTGGTGCTATGTCGTTGTGAGATTCTTGGTTTATTATTTCTAATTTCAATTTACATAATAATACCGCGTTTCCAAAATGTATGACATAAATCTCTCATCTACAACTACTCATAAAAATCTATATCGCATAATTGTTTACTGTTTTATAAGTTCCACTCGAGTGGCGAGAGCACACAGTCACTGCGAAGGAGAGATTGCAGCTCCTCTATCTGATCGTAAACTTCGTTAGTACTTGCAAAATCTCGCTTACCTGCCATCAAAACAGCTGCTGCTCCAGCTGCCACACCTGTGCTCCATTCGGTCGGGTGTAGGCGGGTACCTGCGTTAGCAAGAAAAGACTGCGCCATGCTCTTCCCAGGGGTGAGGACGTTGGGGAGCGCTGCGTTGGTGATTGCACGAAAGGGAATGTAGTATGGAACCAAAGGATAGTCTTGCAGGAGATAATCCGGGTATGCATCTTGACCAAAGCAAGCACCTGTTTCTACAGAAAGTGCATGAATATCGCAATAAAGATAATCACCCAGTGCAATAGAATCTGCATATGGTCGACTGGTAGCCTCACTAGGGCTGCTGACATTCAAGCCCCGCTTGAATGTGAGTTTAAAGTGCTTTATTCCCTGTCTAGATCGACGAGACTCACGTAGATAAGGCATCTTGCTTAGTCCTGTACCAGTAGCAACCTGCGAAAGGTTTAGGAAAAGATGGCTGCGAGTAGGATCATCAGCTTTTGCCTTGTAGTAGTGGTACCACCCGTATGCTCGCTGTTCCATTGCTTCAAGCACCTTTACATTGATACCACCTTGCCATCCTTGCTTTGACAAAGCTTGCTTCATAGTTTCTTCATGCGATAGGAAAACATACCCAGCAGTGTAGTCATTTCCTCCAGCCCAATTCTGGTTGCTCTGTTCACCTACAGGTATATCCCTTTCACTGTCCTCATCGTCACTGATAGTAGCAGATGTCGCTACACGGCGATAAGACCAAACACGCCTAAACGGTGTATTATCTAGACTAAATGGAATATTTCCAGCGCTTCCAGTAGGAAAGCGAGCATCCGCATTTTCATTTTTAACCGCACCTCTTCCCATAGTGAATGAAATGGTCGCGCTTTGCCCGCAATCGGAGACCCATGTATCAGATTCTTCTGAGGGGGTTTCATAGCCCTGTACAACAATATCGGCGGGACGCAATGAGCTTTGTTGCTGTGCGAGGGAAGCTGCTGCATTAATGAGTAAATCTCCGAATTCAGATGCTTCGATCACCACTTTAAACTTGTCAAAGAAGAGGATCTGCTTCCCGAATTCCTCACTTTCGTTTGAGGAATACCAATCTGATAACTGCATCGAAAGTGGTTTGTCATAACCAGGATATGGATGATTGGCGGACACAGAATGCTTACTTGTGCGTTGAATCGCAGTGACGTTCACCACTTTTCCCGTTTTAGGATCAACACCAGCAGCTTTTACCACCGTGTTGTAATAAACTCGCAAATTTGGAAATGACTGTTTTAACCAATCATTAATATATCTTGCGGTATTCTGAACCTCAAAACACTTCTCACTCACCCAACAATTTCCAGGATTGGTTGCCCAAGTTTCATTCACGCTACCAACCTTCAAAAGGAGTTGCACAAAAGAATTAGGTAAATACTTTTCATCATTATTGAACTGCCCAAAATCTGGCGGTACATTTGAGCTTGTCAATTGTCCCCCAAGCCAATCAGTCGGCTCTAAGAGTGATATGTTCAAGCCCTCTCTACGTGCTAGGCTGGCATTTGCCACTGTTATTGCCGCAGCCAAGCTGCTCAAGCTTCCACCGACAATCAAAACATCAGTTGCCTCTACTACACATACTACAGCAGCTATGAGAACAAAGCTTGATTGCCACATTCTCGAAACAACCCAAATGCTCCCCATCGTTCTTGATAAAAATAAAATCTGACAAAAGAACACCACTTATCGACTGGAAATACGAAAACCCACATCAGTGCGATTTTCAGGGAGTATTTCCCATCCACCAGTTTTTAGTTAGCCGCTTAAGCGTTATCTTGTTGGTGTTCATGTTTTTGATTGGAATTTACGCCTTTATTGCTTCGCTTCTTTGCGCTCTAACACAAGCTGATGGCACAGAGAGCCCTGGCAGCGCTTGCGGATCCAATATCGTGTTATTCTTGCCTCTCGACGAAAGGTTCACTACAAGAGATGCCTTTATTAACTTGGCAAAAGTCACCCCATTTTGCATCTTAACGCCTGACCCTTCGCTTCTTCCTTCCCTAAAAGTTCCTGCAAAATTGCCAGAACTGCATAAGTGGGTGGACGACAATATACAGAAAGCTGATGTAGCTATTATCAGTTCAGAAATGTATATATATGGCGGTCTGATTAATTCTCGAGTTAGTAACGATACGACATCAACACTATATGAGCGACTCGATAGGTTATCACAATATGCCTATAAATACGATGTCAAATTCTATATTAGCAATGTCGTGATGCGCATCCCAGGCTACAACGGGGATTTCGAAGAGCCTTGGTTTTGGGAAAATTATGGTTATGACTTATTTGAATACTCATACAATCAGGACGAATTTGAGCAGTTAGGTGACATAGCTGCACTACGATCGGCGGAGCAGTATAAGGCTCTAGTACCTAGCAATGCCACATCAGAGTTTCTTTGGAGAAGAGCACGTAATCACAATGTGACTCTGCGTATGTTCGAGTTGATGCAAACTTCTAAGGACGACCCACCTTTTGAAAAGCTATACGTCACCCTCGATGATAACGCGAAGTTCGGCTTCAATATACGCGAGGCCGCGCAACTGGAGTCGCAGGTTAATAAGATGCCACTAAACGTACAGGACAGAATAGCTATCTACCCTGGTGCAGACGAAGTCCAACTAGCGATGCTGTCAATGTGTGCCATACGAGTACGCGATAAGGGGGCAGTGCGACTCGGTGTTGTTTATCGGGACCCTAAAAGCTCAGAGAATGTCCCTAATTATGAGGGCCAACCCATGTCAACAACCTTGCTACAGCAGGTTGAAGCCGCGGGTGGTGTTATAACAAATCTACAAGAGAATATGCATGCCGAGGTCGACGCCATTTTGTTCGTGAACAACTTCAGTTCTCAGAGCCAGCTCGAGGCGTCGGCGCAACCATCTGATGATGAGCGAGATATAGTTTTCAAAAATTTCCATGCATCACTAATTGAAAATTTAAATAAGCGCCCTTTAGGGTTCTGCGACAATCGTTATAGTAATGGTGCTGACAAACATCTGGTGAGCTACATAGCGCGGTGGGCTAATAGTAGTCGTCTTGAAACTATTACATATGCTGGCTGGAATACTGATGGTAACACCATTGGCACCGTCGTTAGCAACACTATTCTACTTTCATTACATTGGAATAGAAAAATATCTAGGTATGAGAATGCTGCTTTCAACAGCTTGAGGTTAATAGAGGACTATGCGTACCAAGCGGTGGTTCGAAACGACCTTGTAGCCTACCTGTCGACCATTAGTCCGTCGTTGTTTCCTAACCAGAATAGTATAAGTCTAGGCACGGACTTACCATTTTACACCGCCTATAGCTATAAACAGCTGGCAAGCATGTATCAGCGAAGTGTACAGGAGGTTTACAATCTCCCTGGTGATTGGCTACTATCGTCAATTTACTATCCATGGAACCGCACATTTGAGGCAGGGTTTCTGCTCTCGGCGCGAAGGACCCTAAATATCTTCTAACTAAATGTCTTTTTTTTGTGCGCGCGTACCAATGCTGCTGTTTAATCGTAAAAAAAAAAGAAAAGACAGGTCACCCAGTCACTATCTTACAAATTACTTGGAAATTGTTTATCATTCCTAACCCAGGTAATAAGATATGGATCGCCTTGCCTTAGTTGTTCTCCTCCATAGTAGCAAAATCGAGTTTTGTTGATTTTTCGAATGCAGAGTAGAATATAGATACCAGCTTCTGATCTTGATATTATCTAGTATAAGTGATGTTCTACGAGCGCAATCAAGATCGTATCTCCACGCCCATAGGCCTTGATGGAAGCTGCTGCAATGATTTCAGCCTACTCTTTGTGCATATGCACAATTGCAATGTTCGTCTTTATCAAGAGCACCGGGAACCACCTTTTCGAATACGCAGCGTTGGATGATTCAACTCACCGCCTCGAGAATCACAACAGGCTGAAATTGCCGATTCCTTCGTGATCGCTCCATTGCTTTCAATGACAATGGGATATGCAGTCACGGGAACTCTCGCATCGTCGTCTAGAGCGTAAGCACCTGCTTCTGCTACTGCTTCTGCTACTGCTTCTGATGCTTCTTCTGCTCTGCTACTTCATTTTCTGCTACTGCTTCTTCTACTTCTTCTTCTTCTGCTGCTGCTACTACTACTACTGCTGCTTCTTCTTTTACTACAGCTGCTGCTCTGCTGCTTCTTTTCCTGTTCCTATTGCTGCTTATAGCAGGCCTTGGGGTCAATGCCTACACCATCATCTAAATTCTTTTTCTGTGCTTCTTCAAGTCGTTTGTTCTTCGCTTTCAGATCCTCACCGCCCCCTCCTTGCTTGAATATACGGGTTGTAGCTTCCAACTCGGGCTTCTGTTGCCTCTGCCATTTTGTTTCTGCGCTGAGCCTTTTCCTTATCTGAAAGAGAGCGCAGAATTATGTGCTACAGAAGTTCCCGATCCTTGAGCGCTCTTGCCTCCACTCCGTAGTCCGAGAGAGCAAAACCTGGCCATGCTCCTACCTCCCACCTCCCCTGGCAGGTCTTGAAAAATCCCCATTTTTAGGCCCCCCAGCAGCCTTCCTGACCAACCAACTCTTTTAGAAACGATTTCGCTACCTCTGGCAATCGAAATAAGTTTATAGTACTTTGAAATACTCCAGGTAGGTGAAAGTGATTGTTCCTTCTTGCTACTCTTTGCCTAACTGCGTTTTACTGGTGCTTATATCGAGTCTATATTTGTTCTTGTGTGCTGTGCGCTGTGTGCTGCTTCTTGTCACTTGCTTCTGACCTTCTGGTGCGCGTATAGTTCATTTTTTTGAGGACGAATTGTGCTTGCGATGGCGTCTGCACCAGCTAAATTGTTGATATTTCTCCCAAAGTGGAAGGATTCTTAATTCGATTCGTGCGCTCTGCGCTCTGTCGCTCTGTCGGCTTAGATTTTGCCTGACACATTCTAATCAATTTCCTTTTTTTTGTTTCAACAATTCTTTCCCCTGTTCTGTATTAATAAAACAGTATTATTTTGGCTTCACAGATTGATACATGACAACTTCCATGCTTGCGCTTCTGATTGTATGCTCAATTGTTATAAGTTCAGTAAATGCTGCATTTGATCATGGTATTCATTCAATTTTCACTGCTGTGAATGAATGGATGACCGATTCTGATGCAGCCACCGTGAAATATGGTCACATATCCAACTGGGACACAAGTGGGGTCACAAGTATGAGAGGTCTATTTTATCAAAATGGCATATTCAACGAAGACATCTCAGGCTGGGATACTAGTTCTGTAATTGATATGAGCTACATGTTCACTCTTGCCAGTTCATTCAACCAAGACATTTCTACTTGGAATACCGCTGCCGTGACTGATATGAGCTATATGATTTATGGTGCGACTGCTTTCAACCAAGACCTTTCTAGTTGGAGTACAGGCGGCGTGACTACTATGGAAGCTATGTTTTATGGTGCGAGTACTTTCAATGCAGACCTCTCTGGCTGGGATACCAGTGATGTGGTTAACACGAGCTTCATGTTTTACTCTGCCACTGCATTTAATGGAGATATCTCAGGCTGGGATACCAGCTCGGTTACAACAATGCACTCGATGTTTTATGGTGCAGCTTCGTTTGATGGAGACATATCAGGCTGGGATACCGGTGCGGTAACAACGATGAACTCTATGTTTTACGGTGCGGAAGCATTTAACCAAGATTTGTCAGGCTGGGATACCGGTGCTGTGACTGACATGATGTACATGTTCACTCTTGCCAGTACTTTCAATGCAGACCTCTCTGGCTGGGATACCAGTGATGTGGTTAACACGAGCTTGATGTTTTACTCTGCCACTGCATTTAATGGAGATATCTCAGGCTGGGATACCAGCTCGGTTACAACAATGCACTCGATGTTTTATGGTGCAGCTTCGTTTGATGGAGACATATCAGGCTGGGATACCGGTGCGGTAACAACGATGAACTCTATGTTTCGTTCTGCTACCATATTTAACCAAGATTTGTCAGGCTGGGATACCAGTGGCGTTATCGAAATGAGCTCTATGTTTGGTACAGCGACTGCATTCAATGGGGATCTCTCAGGCTGGGATACCGGATCGGTAACAACATTATATGCCATATTTGCAGAGGCCGAAACATTCAACGGTGATATCTCTGGCTGGGATACAAGCGCTGTGACTGATTTGCGCTTTGCATTTTACAAGGCGACTACATTTAACGGGGACATATCAGACTGGGACACCAGTTCGGTTGCATCAATGAGCTCTTTGTTTTACAATGCGACTACATTTAATGGGGACATATCAGGCTGGGACACCAGTTCGGTTACATCAATGAACTCTTTGTTTAACAATGCATATGCGTTTGATGGCGACATATCAGGCTGGGATACCAGTTATGTAACTGATATGAATTCTCTTTTTTACGGTGCGGAATCATTTAACCAAGATCTTTCAGGCTGGGATACCGGTGCTGTGACGGATATGAGCTATATGTTTTACTTTGCTTATTCTTTTGATGGGGACCTATCAGGCTGGGATACCAGTTCCGTGACTGATATGATCTACATGTTTTCCACTGCAGTTGCATTCAACCAAGATATCTCAGGCTGGGATACCAGTGCTGTGACTGATATGAGCTATTTGTTTTACAAAACCAGTGCATTCAACCAAGATATCTCAGGCTGGGATACAAGTGCTGTAATCGACATGAGCTACACCTTTTACAAAGCTTATGTATTCAACGGTGACATCTCACGCTGGGATACCAGTGCCGTGGTTAACATGTATTCGATGTTTTTCACAGCAAGTGCATTCAACCAAGATATCTCTGGTTGGGATATAAGTTCGGTGAAGAATACAAGCTATATGTTCAATTCTGCTACTGCATTCAACCAGGATATCTCAGGTTGGGATACTAGTGCTGTGACTGATATGCGATCAATGTTCCGTGACGCACCTGTATTCAACCAAGATATCTCAGCCTGGGATACTAGTGCTGTAACAAATATGCAGAGTTTGTTCAATAGCGCGAGCACATTCAACCATGATCTCTCAGGGTGGGGTACCAGTGCTGTAACTGACATGAGTTACATGTTTTTCGCGGCAGTTGCCTTTAATGGTGACATCTCAGGCTGGGATACCAGTGCGGTTACTAATATGAGAGCTATGTTTGATACTGCTAGTCAGTTCAATCAAGATATCTCACGCTGGGACGTCAGTGCCGTCACAAATATGAGAGCTATGTTTCATCTTGCTGGTTCGTTCAACCAAGACATCCCAAACTGGGATACTAGTGCTTTGACCGATATTGATTCAATCTTTGCATTTGCGACTGCATTCAATGGGGATCTCTCAGGCTGGGATACCAGTTCGGTAACATCAATGTATGGTGCATTTCACACTGCTGATGTATTTAACCAAGACATTTCAGGCTGGGATACCAGTGCTGTATCTGATATGACTCGGATGTTTTTTTCTGCGCGTTCATTCAACCAAGACATTTCTAGTTGGCATACCGCTGCCGTCACTTCCATGTTTCAAATGTTTGCCTTAGCGGCATCTTTCAATCAAGATATCTCTGGCTGGGATACCGGTGCTGTCACATATATGACCCAGATGTTTTATCAAGCTAGGTCTTTTAATCAGAAACTTTGCTGGAATATGCATGCAGATGTTAATGTCGAACAAATGTTAACACTTACAGATAATGCTTACGTATGCCAATGCTCTGAAGGAGATGACATCGACGCTATAATAGAGGAATCCGGCAGCGAAAAGTGTGTAATGGCAGACCCCTTTACACGATTATTTTATGATGCAATGTATTATACATTGGTATTGGGAATTACTCTTTTTGGCATTTGGGTATGCGGCCTTCTTCTATACCATTTCTTTGACGTGGCTTTGTATAAAAAGAGCGGCCACAAAATTGGCCTAACCACAGTTATACCGTCAAACAGTCTTTCAGAGCATTGGGTAGGAGAGGAGCAAAAAGTATTTACATACAATAAAGAGGTGCAAGTTAGCCAAGAATATGATCAAGGCGAAGAATTGAAGGCTCCTGAGACCCAAAATCAAGTCATCATGGAACCATTTACGATGGAGGTATCAGTTTATCCCGGTGTCGTTGTTAGCCTGGATTATGCAAGACACGCCTTTCGAAAAAATATGATAGAAAAGCAGTTTGTTGAGAAGACTGAGCAAGATGATGCAAGCAAGTTTGGTGATAACAATCGTTTGATTCAGCCAGCTTCGTCTCCAGCTCCCATGCAGTTTGCGATGATTAGTTATATGTCTAGACTCAAGGATACCAAAACAGGTGCTTTCGCTCTACTCGGGATTCTCAAGGATCTAGAAGCGGAAGGTTTCCTGTATATTTGGTGGGATTGGTTGGTGATCGATGCAGCTGAATGGGGAGGTAGATATCCCTACTTGCAATCAGATTTCGAAGCTAGTATGATATGGGCAACTACACATGCGGCGAAGGTAGCTGTTGTTTGGCCGCGGGTGTCAGATGCACTCGATTATCTGCAACGCCCTTGGTGTTGTAGTGAGCTAAGCACTGCAATTTACTGTAAAACGCATTGCATATATACAGTTGAAGATCACGCAAATGATCTCCGTGTCTCGCACGAAGATTACGCTAACGGCCATGATGGTCCAGATAGCGAAGACATGAGAATGATGAAACATTGCGCTATTGCTCGTTTTTTTGCATATCTGGCATCTATACTTCAAATAGGAAGTGTAATCCCTTCGTTGCCTTTTACGAATATCCAACTTCACAGCGAAACTTACCCATATAACAATTGGGTTTCGTTTCCAGCAAACACCGCTTACGAGGGAGGTTCAGTAAGATTAGTCCTTGATATTCCAGCAGGAGGTTCAATAAACACCAACGGTTTCAATTTTTTTGATGGGTATAAGTCCAATATTACCAATATTACCTGCTAAATAATCTATACCCATTATATAGATGACCGAAACAGAAAACAAATGGACTGGCGAAGTTGAGGAAATACTGGAGAAACTCCGTATCAACTGCGTCAATTTAAGTGAATACCATCGTAAGAGATTTTATCACTACAAGGGATATGGTAAGTATTTCCGTATTCCTTTAATCCTTCTTGCTTCCATCAATAGCACAGCGTCAGTTGGGTTACAACCAGTTTTAGAACAGCAAATTATTAGCGGTATTACTTGTTTGATTGGTATGGTAATGGGAGTAATGTCCGCAATTGAATTGTATCTGGGAATACAACAAAGTATGGAACTCTGCCTTACACATTCCAAAGCATTTTACACTTTAGCGATTGATATTTATAAAACCCTTTCTTTGCGACGAGAAAATCGTGGTGAAAATGGTAAGGATTACCTTAATAAGAAATACGCCCATTACATCAAGATAGTAGAGGCATCTAATTTGTTAAAACGCAAACTCAAAGCAGACTTGCTTACCGATATACCCGAGCAATTTATAGACTTATCTCCCAAAGCAAATGAAGAAGCACCAATATTACAACCATTGTATAAGAAACCACGAGAGAGTATTCAGGAAGGAATACAACCACCT
>JACLAC010023510.1_pt1 | contig 23930 bp, 9 predicted proteins | sample 8027881 | NCBI WGS metagenome assembly JACLAC01 (sample SAMN15725517, study PRJNA655200) | protist metagenome | isolation source: fluorescence activated cell sorting (FACS) single amplified genomes of... | place: Spain: Blaines Bay Microbial Observatory, Mediterranean Sea | collected 2016-01-19 | reverse complement strand
CGGTAGAGGAGGTGGCGGCAGAGGGGTTCAAGATGCAGTGGGATTTCAATTCGAACCGCGACCTGGCCACCGTGCTGCCGATCGTCAAAGCGCTGGAGAAGTCACCGGTCGTAGGTTTTATTGAGGATCCGCTGGTGCGCTCGGACGTGGAGGGCTGGCGGCGGCTTCGAGCACAGGCTAAAGTGCCGCTGATTATGCACGTTCCAATGCTGGGGGGAATGCAGGAGATGGTACAGGGGATGGCCGACGCCTTTATCGTCGGCGAGTACTGCGGTGGCCTGGGCGACGCCTATGCGAGGGGGATGGCCTATGGCAAGACCAATGTGCAGGCGATTATCCAATTGACTGGCGGAACGCTGACCAAGGCGATGGCCATGCACCTAGCGGCGGTATTGCCGACGGCGGGACATTCGATCAACCTCGACGACCAATATGCCGAGGACGTGGTCCGAGAACGGTTAGAGATCGTCGAAGGAAGCTCGCCAGTACCTGAAGATCCAGGTTTGGGAGTCGAAGTGGATGAGCGTTTGTTGCAAGCGCTTGTTGGGCGGCCGGTGCCCGAGATCCCACGGCATGTGGGTGTGCTGAAGTTGCCGCAGGGGCACGTGATGTACACGCCCTCGCTTCCGCCGGTCAGCGAGTTGACAGGTTTTGCCGAGGGGACGATACGCGGGTTGGATTTTGCGCTGTGGGAGGACGACAGGTCGCCTGAATTTGCGGCTGTGGTCGAAAGATTGCAGCGAGAGGGACCGTTTGTTGAAGCGCATTAGAGCGCGTCGCGCCGTCCATCACGAGGTCGGTCTTTTATTCCATCGGTGCCGAGGTCGTGGCCGTTTCTATTTTTTGCTGTTCTCCCTTCTATATGCCCTGAAAAACCTTCTCGGAGGATGTGAGTGGTATGTCAAAAGCCCATCCTCTTGGTGCAGTATGAGGGTTTAGTCTGCGCTGAAGTTGTGTGGCCTGGTGCCTAGTCCGTGGATCGATTCCGCACTGTGGGCACCTGCATAGAGCCGCACATCGGAAATCGCGCCCTTGAAGTATGTCTGCGTGCCATACCCGATGAATAGCGGATTCGTGTTGCTCAGATCGAAGGCCTTTTCGGCCGGGGAGTGGGAGATGGCCGAAAGTTGGCCATTGATGTAGAGCCGGGTTTCTCTACCCGCGCGGATGGCCGCGATATGGGTCCAATCGCCGCCGATATCGCACTCGTGACTACAAACCTGGCCCGTTTTCAGTCCAAACACGCGTCCCAAGGTATTTTCCGCGTCCTGGTGTTCCGCGCGACTGTAACAAGTGCCGGTCGCCGCGCACAGTCGTCCACCATATGCATTCAGACTGGTCACCCGGCACCAGGTTTCCGGGTCGTCTGGCTGCCAGTCGCTCCGACTGGCCAGGCTCTTGATCAGCGTCCAGTGGCCGTCGGATTCGTAGCGCCAGATCTGGCTCTTAGGAATCAGAGCGGCATAGAGTTTGCCATTGTAGACGCGCAGGTCCATGACTTCGTTGCATTCAAATAATCCTTCCGGAATCCCCAAGCGACCAGCGATCGTCCACGCCCCAGAAGCTTCCAGTCGCAGTACATAGCCCTGCGGCCAGGTGCCGATCCACAATTGCCCACCGATTTCGGCCATGCAGTGGATCTGGGTGATGCCATGGGGGTCTTTGCCGACACAGGTCCATGTCGCGTCGCCTTCATAGCGGTAGATGCTGCCGTGGGTCGCAGCGTACAGCGCGCCGCCACTGGGCAAAAAACCCTCAATGTTTAGCCCGTCTGGCGCACCGCAGTCGATCCAGTCCCCGCCAGTATGGCGAAAAACCTTGCCGCCGCCGTCGCCTTGGTCCATGCCCGCGAAGAGGTCGCCTGCAAAAGAGCCTAGACACATCACTCGGTAGCCCTCGCCAACTTGCCCCAGGTCGCGCCAATGGGTACCACCCCGATATTGGTGGACGTGGACCTTGCCCGGGACGAAGCCTGGCAAATCGCCCCGGGCTTTGTCCCAATCCCAATTGCCGGTGCCGGCGTAGAGCTGGCCATCGTGGACGAGCATCGACTGGACGGAGAGGACCTGTGGATCGGCACCAAGTCGGCCGCAGTCCTGCCATGTCTGTGCGCCGCCGTATCGGAATACCCGGCATGCCTGCTCAGCAGTGGCGGCGTCGGCAATACCGGCGTAGAGTTGCCCCTGCCAGGTAATCAGGGCGGTGACGTTGGAATTGCCGGGCTCCGGCTTGCCGAAATCTTCCCATTCTCCGAGATGGCCATCGTCAATGCCAAAGTGAATATGCCGTTGGTCGGACATGGCGCTGGAAGCTGGAGAGGATCCGGCCACATGCAGATTGAGGCCACTTCGTCCGACCGGGTCGAATTTTGAGAGGATATCGCCGAAGATATGCGTCATCGGCGCCTGAGCGCGGATCCATGCCGTGCAGGTGAAATCGCCGCTACCCAAGCGTAGATCCGGGTGATCCTCAACACGGATCCGGCTGCGTCGCCCATCGAATTCAGCGGCTCCTTTGGCCAGGCCGTCGGGCCCCGCCGTATAGGTCAGGGCTTCAGTCAGGCCGTGGCGGCCACCGACGGCATCGTTTGCGTTACCGGCTAGCGGCCATTGAGCGATGAGGGTTGGCTGAGTCTTCACCGTTCAAGCCAAAGTGTTATGGATGGGGCGTTGCGCTGCGCGTAGTACGAAGGCATGGCCCTTCTCTGCAGGTCGGCTAAATGCTGGGATAATTTTTACTGCTACAGCGCAAGGTGGGGATAGTCTCCGTATAAATGGACGATATGGTAAGGAAGCGCCTCTTTCAAAAAGTGATAATGCTTCGGAACGTGCTTAAGATACAGTCGAGTCGTCTTGTGCACAAACAGAGCCATAAGTGGCCTAAGGCTCTTCGATCATGGCTGCTTTGACCGCTTGATCTCGTCCTCATAAGTGATGCCATTAGACGACTATGACCCGCTGCATGGATCATAGCCAGTACGGCGGGCCAACTACAGCCTATCGATGCGGAGCACCTCCCCTTTTGCCTCAAAAATCCCTCGTCAGATAGGATTTGCCTCGCTGATCGAACCGCAGCCACTTATGCGCGTAAAACGGCACCCCAGTAGGCGTGAGACATGGGTACACAACCTACTATTCGACGCTACATTTCCCGTATGCGTAAGCACGACACCGATCAAATTCGATAGATTTTTCCCTAGTCGAAGCACGTATCAGACCGACCACCTGAAGCCCGTTCAAACGACAATGAGCATAGTGCTGTATATTAACGACACCATGCTGACTCTGCTATGTTATACGGTATCATGCCTCCTCCACTAGCTAACCCACCTGCCCAATTCAGATCTTGGGTCATTTTTGTTGTACTTATCTGTTTGACCTCAGGGTTTTTCTTTGCGCCGGTGGTCGAAATGGGATTAGCCGAGCACGACGCCGAGACCCTCCGCGACAACGCGTTGATCAGCCATGACCTGAGTTATTTTTTATCCTCGCAAAAAGAACAGATTACCGGTCGACCCATTAGCGAGTTCGCTAAGTGGCTTGCCTCATTGTTGTGCGGAGATGACCCGCAACTGCTGCACATTGCGGGAATCAGCCTTCACACGCTAGCTGCTATGCTCTTAGCATACCTGCTGTGGAAAATGGGTGCACAACTGCTGCTTTGTTTTTCAGCCAGCGCTCTCTTTTTGACCAATATCGGACATTTTTATGCTGTCTACCATTTCTCCGGCCTCGATTATCCGTTGGCGTTAGTCCTAGTTTTGCTAGGTATGACCTGCTATATACAAAGGGTTGCTGAAGGAGGGAAGAAATGGATAGTCGGAGCGAATTTATTTCTCGGATGTAGCGTGCTCAGCCACATCGCGGCGATTGCAGTATTTCCTTTCTGCTTGTATTGGTCCATACTGAGCGGAGATAATCGGCGAAAGATTCTGCAAGACATCATCCCGCTGAGCACTTTTTTGCTAAGCGTATGTATAGCGTCCGTCATGCTAACACCTCAACATACTAACGCTCAGCGGTCATTAGGTATGTTATCCACATCAGGGGCCGGCTACGATTCCATTCTCGGAATTATAACGCAAATCTTGTGGTTTGCCAGCAAACTCCTAACAGTCTCCCATGTTTTGTCCGACTCTTGGCATGGTAGAGCCCCTTGGGAATTCTATACGGGGGTTGCAATAGTCTGTATCCTGTTAAGCCTTATATGGAGAAGGCGCAAACCCTTGTCGGCATGGGGTGTCTGGACCCTTATGGCCTTGGTCCCTTTCGCGCTAGTCGAGGACTCCGCCGTATTGGGTTGGCCGGAAGTTATGTCCCGCTACCTATATTTGGCTACTGCTGGATCGTCAGTGTGTATTGCTTGGGGGCTGTGTTATGCATCCAGGATTTTTGGCGGACACGTATTTTTATTTCCGTCAATGATCACGCTTATGCTTTTTAGTTATTCCGGGCTACGCGTTTTGGACAATTATTATCTATACCGGGCAGGTTATTATTTGTGGATAGACGGCGAGCACGAAGCGGGAATCGCCCTAGTTGAACGGGCCATACAACAAGGCGGAGCAACACTGCCGATCGGGAGTATCTATTTTCGACTATGTAATATGATATTGAGTATCGGCGCCCCAATAGACTCGACCTTGGCGGCAGCGCGCACGGCGCTGCCCAACGACGATCGACTCCTCACTCTCAAATATGCTATCGACTCCTTCGAATCGGATCCCGTAGTCGGTCAAAGTGCAAAGCGAGCCATCGCCGTAGAGTTCCAACGCAATGCGGCTTTGGGCCCGGAAGCCGAGGAACGCTACCGAGAAATAACCGGTACTATTTACAGATTTATAGGCCACAGTTTTTATGCCCGACGACAATGGCGACAAGCGACAGACGCCTATGAGATCGCAGCCAAACTGTCCAGTAGCGATTTCACCACAGACGCTTTCATATATCGCCATGCTCATGCACTAACCCAGTTGGGAATAGCACGGGCCAGAGAGGGTGCGTTTGAACCGGCTATCGATTATTTTCGCCGGGCGATACTGGTGAAACCCAATGCCTCTGCCTACTTCAACATTGGCAGAGTATTTAAGGAACAAGGGTCTATTGCGGCGGCTATCAACAGCTACAAAAAAGGCCTGATCTTGGAGCCAAGCAACTTTATCCTGCTCAACAGCTTGGGCATTGCCGAGCTGGACTCGGGCAATATCACTGAGGCTGTTGATCTCTTTCGCCGGGCGGTAGTTATCGATCCAGACTATGTGCCGGCACAACAGAATCTCGCTATGCTGGCAGAGTTTATCAGCGACAAATAAATCTTCAAATACTGAGAAAACCCCAACCGCATTTATTCGCAAATGGTGTCGCCTGCCAGAGACTGCACTGGAGACTATCCCCCCTCAGACCTCAGACTCAACTGAAATGGTGCATCCTCCCATTACCGTGGTGCCTACGAGCCATCCACGATCAAGCTACTGCGTTTCGACGGCACAAGCGTCGGCGATGGAGTGCAACGTCAGTGGCTTTTCATCTTTTTCTATAACTATGGATAAGCCGTATAACCACAACGGAACAGTCAGCATACCGATCGTACTCACATCGCGCTGCTCCCTTTCCGTAATCATCTTGAATGGTGGTGTTTTACCCCCACCGGGGGGACCAATAATACCCGCTATACCTACGGGCTGCATTTTAAACTGTATGCTCCCAAAGATGATGAGATCTGCATCATTGCCGACATATCCCAAGCGTGGATCTGCGAAAGAACAAACCTCTAGCCGTTCATTTTCGACCCGGATGATCGTCGTGTAGCTCAAGAGCGTAGCCGAGCACAGAATGGACGTTTTGTGGTTTTGTGGCGCGGGGTCGACGATGTCGGTAATTTGGTGAGACTAAGGCTTTATTTATACAGGGTAAAAGTGGAGGCAGATGCGTTCAGTCGGCAGCGGGCAGTCCACGTGGCATATTAGACGGTTCCGGTAAAGTGGATTTCGGTCGCTTAAACCCCGGACGCTGATAGGGTGTGTGCAGATTAAGGGTCAGCCTAAGGACGTTAGTCTGGGATCTACTTATTTCGGTTGGAACGTTGATTGGGCGCATGTAAGAGCTGTCATTCACTGCCCGCGCCACCAGCGCTTTTTGCCTACAAAGCCTCTATCAAAGTCGGTGAATTAGGCGCCGCTCTTGGAGTACTGTTGAATTGGATGGAATATATGGCGATCGGTCTTCGGCTGATTAGGTTCGCTAATACGTGCATCAAAAGGGGAGCAAAAGCGGCAAAAGGTTGGTAAAACAGGAATACTGCTTGACCTAAAACCTGAAAAAGCCCTTTATAATCCCGATACATACCGATTGATATTGCGTAGCTGACATATTGCTAAAGCGCGAAGTCGTCCTTTTCTACAGCGGCCTTGGTCGCGATACAATTTTTTAAACACTAAGAAAACTTGGTCGATCAACAGAAGCAAGCTCATTATCCGTACGTAATACTTTTAGATATTTTAAATCGACATGTAAACAAACCAAAGTGAGCACAGAATTATGCTAATCGTTATTTCACCGGCCAAAAATCTCGACTATGAGACCTCGCCAACAACAAAGGTCTATAGCCAACCTCAACTGCTGAAACAGGCACAGGGTCTGATTGATATCTGTAAGCAACTTTCGGTCTCCGACCTCAGCGACCTTATGGGGATCAGCAAGAAATTAGCCGAACTAAATGCAGCAAGGTTCGATGGTTGGCAAGTTCCATTTACACCATCAAATGCCAAACAGGCATTGTTGGCTTTTAATGGAGATGTCTACGTCGGCCTAAATGCCTCAGGTCTGCCAAAAAAAGACCTTGACTTCGCTCAGGACCACTTGCGCATTTTGTCAGGGCTGTATGGAGTACTGCGTCCGTTAGATCTAATTCAACCCTATCGATTAGAGATGGGTACCCGACTCAAAAACCCTAAAGGTGAAACCCTCTATAAGTACTGGGGTAATTCAATCGCAGACAATCTCAATGGGACTCTTAGAAAAAACAAGGATGATACGGTGGTTAATCTGGCGTCCGATGAATATTTCAAATCTGTTGACTTGAGTATTCTTGATGCAGCTATTGTGACACCTGTTTTCAAAGACAAAAAGAACGGTCAGTACAAGGTTATCAGTTTTTTTGCAAAGAAGGCACGCGGCTTAATGGCCAATTTCATTATACGTGAACAGATCAAGGACGTGGAAGATCTTAAGGCTTTTGACGTTGCTGGCTATCATTATTCCCAAGTGGAATCCCATCCTCTAAAACCCGTTTTTCTAAGGAATGAAGCCGTATAGCCTCATCTAAGTTCGCCTCTTTTACAAAAGGAAGAGGCACCTCCTTTGCCGTTGCTAGCAGATAACCTGCAAAGAAACTCGGATCTTTTTAAGGAAAACCGCATTGCCAAATGCGTGACGTCTGCGTCGATCCGGCGATCGAAAGTTGCTTTCTCGGTATCACCGGCACGCCTCAAGCGTGTTAAATATATTCAACGTGATCGCTTCTAACGCCCGTTCATCGGCAAGTTCGTCGAGCGATAAGATCTGGGTTGATTTGCGCTCTCCCCTCTAATCAGCACGATGTTTATGCCGAATATTTATATTCTTTGGGCATTTTCCTACTAAGTTTTTAATTGACACTTTAAATGCTGCCAGACATCTTGAAACTAAATGTATAGTAGGAGATAAATCGCAGGCTTTGGCGCGTTTAGAATCGTCGGACAAAAACTGACTCCGCTCGAGACCTTGATTATGAGTGCGCTATAGGACGAGTCACCCACTGGGTCTTACGAAAAATGGGCTAATAGGAGATTCAAAACATCTATGTCCTGCAAAGTCGGAAACTCAATACGCCGGCGAAAGAACAAACCTCGCCACCGACCCGGCTTCAGCGCGGCAGCTCCAATCTATGCGTGCACGGTGCGACGAACTGATCCGCGATCCACACCTGAGATCCTGTTCGCATTTTGTGCTGCACAGGGCCGCGAATTTTAAGAAGGGCTCCCCGGGCGACTAAATTGGTCCCGAGTGTTTATTCCGCGCGTGACTATGCGATCCTACGCCGTGTTGATCACCGACCATATCTCGACAAGGCGGGCGGCGGCGATAAACTTCGGGCGACTGCTTCGGCACTATATCCTGATGGTCCACCGGCCTCGCCTCGACGGCAAACCTGTCTCAAAGTTCTTATCTATGTCGATGATTTATACTCATATCGAGACCGTATAGGGGCCTCCTGACAGCCAGTAACACTCTCCCTCCGCCTCGCTGCGACGGGGGCTCTTGCTTGTGCGCTACTCTCGATTTTCGTATAATGCCTGCCCCATAGACAGTCTTGTCTTCTCTGCGATCCGCACACGCTTCTAACCTTTGGCAGGAGGTTTTCCATCCCATATATACTGAGTTGGTCTATTAAGACCGAGAATTGCCACACGGAGTGTTGACTCTTGGCGAATGCTGACCTGTCACAAGAAACAGCAGCCGAGCTCAGAATAAAACATCGTTACCATTCGTTGAGTAGTTTTACGGGATTGGTGGTCTTCAGTACGATAATGAACCTGCGATATTCAAGCGGATCTTACTGTGAAATGACCTATCGACGTCGAGAACAAACCCTTCGAAGCACAGAAAAGGGCAGGAAATCGCCAAAGAGTTCTTTCGCCCATAGTGCCACGGTTCAACCACAAAAATGTAACTAAAACGTCATGGAGACATGCGATGAATACTATATTTTGCTCCCTCTCTATATCGTGCATGATAGCTGTGATTATGCCGACCATCTCCTACGGCCAAGAGACTACAGACACCCAGGCCATTCGGGCACTTTTTGATGCAGATCAAGAAGCTTGGAAGCGCGGCGATGGTGAAGCTGTTCTGTCCAATCGGCACGAACATTATTTTACCGCAGGTGTGCCCAGAAACAACGGAATGCCTGATTTTCGCGGACTTACCGTTGGCGATTGGGGTGCAGAAAGGAGAAAACGTTTTCTCGATCCCAATTTCGGTAAAGGATTTGCAGCAGCGGTGGCTGATACCGCTTTGAATATGGAAACGCGATCCGAATTGGTTCGCATTGATGTAAATGATGACCACGCTGTGGCTATTTCTAGAATCGAATGGGCTCAGAATGATACAACGAAAAACGTCAGAGTCCGATCTGGCTGGGAATCGTTGTGGTTCTTAAGGAAAATCGATGGAGAGTGGAAATTCATCAATGCCGTCGGCGGAATCAATTCATTTCGCGAAGAATAACTCGGTTTCTCGAAGGATGTACAAGAGCGGGATGGGGATAGAAACGAGATCTACATAAAACCCGGGATAGGGCTTGCTTTGGTTTTAGGGTCGTGATGTGAATGGATGACGGCTGCTTGATGACGGTGCTAATTTCTACAGTCTCACCTTAGAATGGACCGGCTTGGCGATCAGCGACCTGTCGAATAAAGATCATGCTTCACATACCGATTCGGTGTCTTATATATCGTCACGGTTGGAAACCATCGAAAACAACTATTTGTGTGGATATGGAACAGACAATAAATCAGAATGAAGTACGAAACATGGCATACTATCGTAGTGGGGAATTGCGCGATGCACGTTTAATGGGCCTTATTAGGCATAAGTTCACTAGGCATTGGCTTCTGTTCGCCGACTGTCCTGCTACCGTGGTGCCTTTAGGTTGCTACTCTTCCCTGAATGAGCACGGGCTAGGCGTAAGATGCAAGCGGGTAGGGTGCAGTAGGCAACTGAACATTAAGCGCAACACGATTCGGAGCAGGATGCCCTTCACCGAAAAAACCATCGTTCCCAAAAATATAGTAGAAAACTCAAACGGCACAGACTTAGGCTCCATACCAACGGACATAGTATGGGCAAAAGCATTTGCGTGATACGCGATGATTCGAGACATAAACTAACGCACAGATTTAGTCGCGACAGAAACCATCATCTTTCTTGAATTACGCCTTCGTGTTTAAGTATCTTGCCTCTAACCAATCAATGAAAAAAGGTCTTCCAATGATCTATTGCTTGCTTATCGGGTTTATCCTGCCCTTCCCGCTCGGAGCCGAGCAGAAGACCACGCCCACGAGCAATCGAATACAGCCGGCCCCAACCGAATTACCCTCCTATGTCGTATTGCGCACGGATCAAGGCATTCGCATAGACGGTCACTCCAATGAGACTGACTGGCAATTAGCACCGACACTCGATTTCATTATGCCGTGGAGTGATCTGAAAAAGGAGCGCGTGCAGTCAACGGTCGCCCGCCTGCTCTGGGACGACGACAATCTCTATATCGTCTATGAGTGCGCCGACCCCTATTTAGACGCCGAGGTAGAAAATCACGACGGCCCTGTCTATCAAGAAGACGCTGTTGAAATATTCGCCACCCCAAATGCTGCTAACGAAGGTGGCATCACCTACTTTGGCTACGAAATGAATATCAAAGGGACCTTACTCGACTATATCGCCTTTGGCGGTAGCGACGAATGGACCAGCAATATCCATTTCCCCTGGCAAAGCGAAGGTGTACAAATAGCGACCAGTTTTGACGGTACACTCAACGACCATACTGATGTCGACCGGGGATGGATTCTCGAAATCGCCATTCCACATGACAATTTTCGCCATGTTAGTGGCCAGATTCCACCGCGCGACGGCGATATTTGGCGCGCTGGTCTCAACCGAACCGCCGGGCACCAAGGCCAATTTGGTGTTTGGTCCGATACTCATTCGGCAAACGCCTCGTTCCACCACGCAACTCGGTTCGGCAAGCTCATTTTTTCGACAGATACCACCGGGCGTTAAATCGCGATGCCTCGCAAGCGGCGAATTGCGCCTGCTTGTGAGGTAACTGGGCATACATTGCTTCGCGCAGATTCAGTAGCATTTCTCGGCTTAGACATTCGTCACGGAAACGGCTGTGAAAATGGATTTTGAACAGGCCTTCGTGCTCTCGAAGGATAGGATGGGCGGTGTATAAGTACGCTTTCTAGCCTACACAGTTTTGCCCGCCTAGAGTCTCCCTTCATCCAGGCGGGCAAAACTGATATCGCGCTGTTGTTCTACCGCTTAATATTGTTTTCCAACGATTCAGGCGAAAGCTGCTGGTGCAAGTTCGAAGCAGCGGTTCTTCATAAAGCGCATAAAGAGAGCCGCATCCTCGCGTTTAGTTTCGCGAATGCATCAATCTATTGATTGCGCTCCTTACTCCTCTTCGCGCTCGCGTTCCTCCTCTTCGCGCTTTCGATGCTCCTCTTCGCGAGTTTCCCAATAGGACTGGCTTTCCTGGTCAAGTGCCTGACGTTGCTCATCCAACGCTTCAAACGCGCGTTGCTGCTCTTGGTCCAATTCCTGCCAAGCATTCTCATTCTGGCCATCAGGACTATTGCCTAGTTCATCGCGCTTCCGGCTAAACTCTTCGTCGATATCGATGTGCCTTTCCTCCAAATCGAAACGGCGTTCCATCATTGAGCGTTCAAACTCGTACCCATCTTCGTCGAAATGTTCACCCTCTTCGTCGCGCCGGCGTTCAACTTCAGCCTCAAATTCTTCCCGCCTATTTTCTAATTCTTCCCGCTGACGATTGGCTTCTTCCTGCTGGCGTTTGTTCCAATAATCCTGGCCCTCTTGGTCTAGCTTCTGATAGTCCTGATCAATGGCCTCAAACGCTCTTTGCTGGTCTTCGTCTAACGCCTGCCAGGCATTCTGATCCTGACCACTAGGGCTGTTGCCTAACTGGTCACGCTTGTTGTTAAATTCTTCTTCGATGGCCATTCGACGCTCGTCGAGTTCACTACGGCGCTCCATCATCGAACGCTCAAACTGATAAGATTCTTCGTCGAAGTTGTCGCCCTCTTCGCTGCGGCGACGATCGGCATCTGCTTCAAAGTCAGCCCGCATGTTTGCCATATCTTCACGCTGACGATTGGCATCTTCGCGCTGGCGGTTGTTCCAATAATCCTGGCCTTCTTGGTCTAGCTTCTGATAGTCCTGATCTATGGCCTCAAACGCACTTTGCTGCTCTTGGTCTAACGCCTGCCAGGCATTCTGATCCTGACCCTGAGGGCTGTTGCCTAACTGGTCACGCTTGTTGTTAAATTCTTCTTCGATGGCCATCCGACGCTCTTCGAGTTCACTACGGCGCTCCATCATCGAACGCTCAAACTGATAGGATTCTTCGTCGAAGTTGTCGCCCTCTTCACTGCGGCGACGATCGGCATCAGCCTCAAATTCGGCCTGCCTATTCTGCATATCCTCGCGCTGACGATCCATATCCTCGCGCTGACGTTTCGACCAGTATTGCTGAGCTTCTTCATCAAGGGCTAGGAATTCCTGATCTAAAGCAATGCGCTTATTTTCAAGTTCCATACGGCGTTCCATGATCGAGCGTTCAAACGCATAAGCTTCTTCATCGAAGTGTTCGCCTTCCTCGCTGCGGCGACGTTCAGACTCAGCTTCAAAATCTGCCAACATCTGTTCAGGAGAAATATTTTCGTGATGCTGCTCATGATCCTGTCCATGATGGTCAGCGGAAACACTAAACGCAACGCACGTTAGCGATACACAAACCAGCAAAACTCCAAGCTTGATATTACTCATGGCGATGCTCCTGCTTCATAGAAATGGAAAAAATGTGGTGCCGATAGACTAACAATAACGTTATAATTCAACAAATATGATGTGATTCAAATCACTAGGACCGGAATTAGGCTAAATTCCAACTCAGATCTCGGACGGGTAAATATACCCGTCCGCGGTTACTGCTTTTGTAACGAAGAATTCATATCATATTGTCGAGGTCCGCTATTCTGCCATAGATAGTTTCTCCACCTGCAAAGAGCGGCGAGACCCGGTGATATTGCCATTAAGCTGGGCCTGTTGAATCATAATATCCAGTCAGGGCGGTGGTTCGCATAATTCGCTTATATTCGCATAAAAGACCTTTTTGAAGAAGATTGTGCAGCCACGTGCAAACCAGGCGCGAACGCAACGGTACAACGGTTCGAAACCACCAAAATGTACTGATAGCCCTAATCGAATTGAGAGGTGGAGTTCAACCAAGCGAGGAAGAAAATCGAGCGCCTATTGAGGCTGAAAACCATTCTCGCTGGTTGGAAAATTGTGCTCAGAGAAAAAGACTCGGAGAAACTTTCGCACCGCCGATGGTAGATTGGCCTGGTTACGATCCCGGGCGAGAATACAATTGTCATTAAATGTATAACGGTATCGGTCGATCCGCTACAACGATCATTCTTTGCGGACAATCTAAATAGAGAGTCGATCACCCCGATGAGTCGTTTACTGCGACATCGCTATGCTTGACGATCAAGTAGTATAGAACTGGCGTTGAATACATTTTCGCAAAATATAATTTGCGTTTTGTTGGCGACGGCTACGCTTAGCGTATGAGTGTCATTCTTCCAGTTCCGATGACGATCCCACCGCTGCGGATTCGGTATACGTAGATTCCGCTGCCAACGGGGCGATTCTGATCATCGCGTCCATTCCATACTGTTTGGTGGGATCCTGCGTTTAGTGTCTCTCCAGGATGCAGTTGGCGCACCCGTCGGCCGAGTACATCGTGGATAGTTATGTCGAGTGGCATGTCCCGAGGCAGTTCGAAACCGATGATCGTTGTCGCATTGAACGGGTTAGGCCAATTGCCGCGCAGGCGAAAGGCCGTCGATACGAATTCCACTTCTTGAAGCACTGCGGTCCGAATCTGATTCGGCGCCCGCGGGGTTACTATCTCGACTGTTTGAAAACGACCGGTCAGGTCGGGGATCCGCGCCAAGCTGTGTAGCTCGGGGGACTGTCCGTCTTCCCAGTCGACGCGGTCGACCTGCGCGCCATCGCGAGTCCAAATGCCCACCTCTTCATCACTGCCCAATGCGAAACCGGGCCAGGCTTTTTTATCAAGCACTATTTGTAGATACTCATCAGGTTGAATGACCATATCGTTAGGAAAAGGAACGCGCTTGCTCTCGTCGCTTAAATCGTCTGCAATAACATATTCGGCCAAACGGATTTCTCGCGGAGTGTTATTGTAGAGTTCGAGCCAGTCGAGGGGATCGCCTTTTGCGACTACTTCGTTTATGATCAGGTCTTTATCGGCATTGAACCCGTCATTTTTGCTGTTCTCCTCGTTGTCTCTTTCACCTTCCTTCCCATCAATTCTGTCACCGTATAGAGTTCCGTACACACGACCGATCAACTTAGAACCGAGTTCCGTCCCGGCTTGGTCGAATGCTATGCGACCTTTGCCGATAAAACCGTCGAATTTCGGGAAGATATAGGGTGGTGCCAGCGTCAGGTGTAGTCCCTCAATACCGGCGGAGGAGCCGCTAACTACTCGGTCCAGCGGTAGCGATACGACTAACAAGTCCAAGTTTGACTCTTTATTCAGACCAACGAAGTTAAGTGTAGCTTGAGTGTTTTTTGCGTTTGGTGGCTCGTCTTTGTCGATGCCAGCAGTCACGCCAGTTTCGACGAAAGCCGTATTCGCTCCGCCCAATTCGTAATTGGTATAGGTAGTGCGTCCCTCATCTAAAGGTTTTTCGCTGCCGAGAGTGCCCCACTTGGCTTCGAAACTTATGTCGAAAATACCACGTTCGGGCCAGCAGATATCAGCTGCGGTCAGCGGCCAGGACCAGCGCGGGGGATGTGGGTCGAGGTCGGCCAAAATTTCCGCGCGGCGTCCCAGGATAAAACGCCGCACGCGTTCCGTATCTCGGGCGGCAGGCCCCCGCATTTCTTCTAGCGTGTGCTCTTGAACTAATGCAGCCATCTTATCGCTCAGTGCCAGCAATTTTGTCTCATCCCAAACAGTATCCAGCAATTCCCTAAGACGAGCCACGTAGACAGTACGTGTTGCTTCGTTTCGGTAGAGGCGATGCGCAATGGCTCCATGTGCAGCAACCGAGGGTGGTGATTGGAATTGGTCGAAAGGACTATCGATAGTAGTGAAGACCTGGTCGGTTCCCCACGGAACGAAGATAAAACGCGACTCGGGCTCGCGATAGAAATAGAAGTTGTTGCGATTTGCGGCATATCCGTCCACATGACCGACCAAAACTTCGAGAGCCCAGAAGGTATAGAAACGGTCTATATCGACGATCTTCGATAGTGCATCGAGACCTGCCGGCGATGGGTCTTGTAGGGCATCAACCACGGCATCTATATCGGACCAATCGCGTTGGTCTTCGTTGGTTTTTTTTTCGAACGTGCCCCGCCACTTTGGGCGAAAGTCGCTAATCGTACCTTCGTAAAGGTTGCCGTTCGAGTCGGTGAAATTGCGCTCGAGGAAACGGGTTTTGATACTCTCAACTTGGACGTAGAGGCCCAGATCCTCGCCATTGACCCGCAGCTTGGCAAAATTGCAACGTGGAGCGGGTAGGCCAGCGCTGGAAAAGATGTGGTAGGAGAGGCAGGTATTGATCATCGACGGATCCTGTTGCGCATTGTTCAGCGTCAAGCGCTTCAAAATACCTCCGAGGAACTGATCATCGACAAATTTGTCGAATCGCAATTTCAAAGATGGTTTTTCCGTACTCAACGAGCCTAGAAAACCTTTCTTCCGCACGGCGACCTCAGTGTGAGTTTCACCGTCCACCGTGACTGTGGCACGGAACCACGAGAAGATGTCATCTGCCGGCCCGTCGAGACAGTCTTCGCCTCCGAGAATATCAGCCAAGGTGCGTGATTGGGTGCGCAGGCTATCCCAGTCGGTCGGAGAAAGTTTGATGTCGACTGCCAGTACGCGGTCCAGCCTATAGTAGGAATCGCTGAGGTCGGCCTGTGACGATCGAACGGGCTTTGCTGCGCGGGTAGCAGCCGCAGGTATTTGGTGTGGTCTAGCATCGGCGGTAGGACCAAAGTGGACACAGAGGAGAGGTAGGCATATCGTCAGCCATAGGCAAAGGTGGGGAGTTGCGAATGGTGGTCGAACTGTAGTATCCATGTGCCCTCTGGGGTAAATTGATTCACTACTTTAACGCCTGATACACTACTGTAACACCGGAGTTGGCACTGGATGTTACTTATTTGCGCGTATTGAGTTTCCGACTTTGCAGGACATAGATGTTTTGAATCTCCTATTAGCCCATTTTTCGTAAGACCCAGTGGGTGACTCGTCCTATAGCGCACTCATAATCAAGGTCTCGAGCGGAGTCAGTTTTTGTCCGACGATTCTAAACGCGCCAAAGCCTGCGATTTATCTCCTACTATACATTTAGTTTCAAGATGTCTGGCAGCATTTAAAGTGTCAATTAAAAACTTAGTAGGAAAATGCCCAAAGAATATAAATATTCGGCATAAACATCGTGCTGATTAGAGGGGAGAGCGCAAATCAACCCAGATCTTATCGCTCGACGAACTTGCCGATGAACGGGCGTTAGAAGCGATCACGTTGAATATATTTAACACGCTTGAGGCGTGCCGGTGATACCGAGAAAGCAACTTTCGATCGCCGGATCGACGCAGACGTCACGCATTTGGCAATGCGGTTTTCCTTAAAAAGATCCGAGTTTCTTTGCAGGTTATCTGCTAGCAACGGCAAAGGAGGTGCCTCTTCCTTTTGTAAAAGAGGCGAACTTAGATGAGGCTATACGGCTTCATTCCTTAGAAAAACGGGTTTTAGAGGATGGGATTCCACTTGGGAATAATGATAGCCAGCAACGTCAAAAGCCTTAAGATCTTCCACGTCCTTGATCTGTTCACGTATAATGAAATTGGCCATTAAGCCGCGTGCCTTCTTTGCAAAAAAACTGATAACCTTGTACTGACCGTTCTTTTTGTCTTTGAAAACAGGTGTCACAATAGCTGCATCAAGAATACTCAAGTCAACAGATTTGAAATATTCATCGGACGCCAGATTAACCACCGTATCATCCTTGTTTTTTCTAAGAGTCCCATTGAGATTGTCTGCGATTGAATTACCCCAGTACTTATAGAGGGTTTCACCTTTAGGGTTTTTGAGTCGGGTACCCATCTCTAATCGATAGGGTTGAATTAGATCTAACGGACGCAGTACTCCATACAGCCCTGACAAAATGCGCAAGTGGTCCTGAGCGAAGTCAAGGTCTTTTTTTGGCAGACCTGAGGCATTTAGGCCGACGTAGACATCTCCATTAAAAGCCAACAATGCCTGTTTGGCATTTGATGGTGTAAATGGAACTTGCCAACCATCGAACCTTGCTGCATTTAGTTCGGCTAATTTCTTGCTGATCCCCATAAGGTCGCTGAGGTCGGAGACCGAAAGTTGCTTACAGATATCAATCAGACCCTGTGCCTGTTTCAGCAGTTGAGGTTGGCTATAGACCTTTGTTGTTGGCGAGGTCTCATAGTCGAGATTTTTGGCCGGTGAAATAACGATTAGCATAATTCTGTGCTCACTTTGGTTTGTTTACATGTCGATTTAAAATATCTAAAAGTATTACGTACGGATAATGAGCTTGCTTCTGTTGATCGACCAAGTTTTCTTAGTGTTTAAAAAATTGTATCGCGACCAAGGCCGCTGTAGAAAAGGACGACTTCGCGCTTTAGCAATATGTCAGCTACGCAATATCAATCGGTATGTATCGGGATTATAAAGGGCTTTTTCAGGTTTTAGGTCAAGCAGTATTCCTGTTTTACCAACCTTTTGCCGCTTTTGCTCCCCTTTTGATGCACGTATTAGCGAACCTAATCAGCCGAAGACCGATCGCCATATATTCCATCCAATTCAACAGTACTCCAAGAGCGGCGCCTAATTCACCGACTTTGATAGAGGCTTTGTAGGCAAAAAGCGCTGGTGGCGCGGGCAGTGAATGACAGCTCTTACATGCGCCCAATCAACGTTCCAACCGAAATAAGTAGATCCCAGACTAACGTCCTTAGGCTGACCCTTAATCTGCACACACCCTATCAGCGTCCGGGGTTTAAGCGACCGAAATCCACTTTACCGGAACCGTCTAATATGCCACGTGGACTGCCCGCTGCCGACTGAACGCATCTGCCTCCACTTTTACCCTGTATAAATAAAGCCTTAGTCTCACCAAATTACCGACATCGTCGACCCCGCGCCACAAAACCACAAAACGTCCATTCTGTGCTCGGCTACGCTCTTGAGCTACACGACGATCATCCGGGTCGAAAATGAACGGCTAGAGGTTTGTTCTTTCGCAGATCCACGCTTGGGATATGTCGGCAATGATGCAGATCTCATCATCTTTGGGAGCATACAGTTTAAAATGCAGCCCGTAGGTATAGCGGGTATTATTGGTCCCCCCGGTGGGGGTAAAACACCACCATTCAAGATGATTACGGAAAGGGAGCAGCGCGATGTGAGTACGATCGGTATGCTGACTGTTCCGTTGTGGTTATACGGCTTATCCATAGTTATAGAAAAAGATGAAAAGCCACTGACGTTGCACTCCATCGCCGACGCTTGTGCCGTCGAAACGCAGTAGCTTGATCGTGGATGGCTCGTAGGCACCACGGTAATGGGAGGATGCACCATTTCAGTTGAGTCTGAGGTCTGAGGGGGGATAGTCTCCAGTGCAGTCTCTGGCAGGCGACACCATTTGCGAATAAATGCGGTTGGGGTTTTCTCAGTATTTGAAGATTTATTTGTCGCTGATAAACTCTGCCAGCATAGCGAGATTCTGTTGTGCCGGCACATAGTCTGGATCGATAACTACCGCCCGGCGAAAGAGATCAACAGCCTCAGTGATATTGCCCGAGTCCAGCTCGGCAATGCCCAAGCTGTTGAGCAGGATAAAGTTGCTTGGCTCCAAGATCAGGCCTTTTTTGTAGCTGTTGATAGCCGCCGCAATAGACCCTTGTTCCTTAAATACTCTGCCAATGTTGAAGTAGGCAGAGGCATTGGGTTTCACCAGTATCGCCCGGCGAAAATAATCGATAGCCGGTTCAAACGCACCCTCTCTGGCCCGTGCTATTCCCAACTGGGTTAGTGCATGAGCATGGCGATATATGAAAGCGTCTGTGGTGAAATCGCTACTGGACAGTTTGGCTGCGATCTCATAGGCGTCTGTCGCTTGTCGCCATTGTCGTCGGGCATAAAAACTGTGGCCTATAAATCTGTAAATAGTACCGGTTATTTCTCGGTAGCGTTCCTCGGCTTCCGGGCCCAAAGCCGCATTGCGTTGGAACTCTACGGCGATGGCTCGCTTTGCACTTTGACCGACTACGGGATCCGATTCGAAGGAGTCGATAGCATATTTGAGAGTGAGGAGTCGATCGTCGTTGGGCAGCGCCGTGCGCGCTGCCGCCAAGGTCGAGTCTATTGGGGCGCCGATACTCAATATCATATTACATAGTCGAAAATAGATACTCCCGATCGGCAGTGTTGCTCCGCCTTGTTGTATGGCCCGTTCAACTAGGGCGATTCCCGCTTCGTGCTCGCCGTCTATCCACAAATAATAACCTGCCCGGTATAGATAATAATTGTCCAAAACGCGTAGCCCGGAATAACTAAAAAGCATAAGCGTGATCATTGACGGAAATAAAAATACGTGTCCGCCAAAAATCCTGGATGCATAACACAGCCCCCAAGCAATACACACTGACGATCCAGCAGTAGCCAAATATAGGTAGCGGGACATAACTTCCGGCCAACCCAATACGGCGGAGTCCTCGACTAGCGCGAAAGGGACCAAGGCCATAAGGGTCCAGACACCCCATGCCGACAAGGGTTTGCGCCTTCTCCATATAAGGCTTAACAGGATACAGACTATTGCAACCCCCGTATAGAATTCCCAAGGGGCTCTACCATGCCAAGAGTCGGACAAAACATGGGAGACTGTTAGGAGTTTGCTGGCAAACCACAAGATTTGCGTTATAATTCCGAGAATGGAATCGTAGCCGGCCCCTGATGTGGATAACATACCTAATGACCGCTGAGCGTTAGTATGTTGAGGTGTTAGCATGACGGACGCTATACATACGCTTAGCAAAAAAGTGCTCAGCGGGATGATGTCTTGCAGAATCTTTCGCCGATTATCTCCGCTCAGTATGGACCAATACAAGCAGAAAGGAAATACTGCAATCGCCGCGATGTGGCTGAGCACGCTACATCCGAGAAATAAATTCGCTCCGACTATCCATTTCTTCCCTCCTTCAGCAACCCTTTGTATATAGCAGGTCATACCTAGCAAAACTAGGACTAACGCCAACGGATAATCGAGGCCGGAGAAATGGTAGACAGCATAAAAATGTCCGATATTGGTCAAAAAGAGAGCGCTGGCTGAAAAACAAAGCAGCAGTTGTGCACCCATTTTCCACAGCAGGTATGCTAAGAGCATAGCAGCTAGCGTGTGAAGGCTGATTCCCGCAATGTGCAGCAGTTGCGGGTCATCTCCGCACAACAATGAGGCAAGCCACTTAGCGAACTCGCTAATGGGTCGACCGGTAATCTGTTCTTTTTGCGAGGATAAAAAATAACTCAGGTCATGGCTGATCAACGCGTTGTCGCGGAGGGTCTCGGCGTCGTGCTCGGCTAATCCCATTTCGACCACCGGCGCAAAGAAAAACCCTGAGGTCAAACAGATAAGTACAACAAAAATGACCCAAGATCTGAATTGGGCAGGTGGGTTAGCTAGTGGAGGAGGCATGATACCGTATAACATAGCAGAGTCAGCATGGTGTCGTTAATATACAGCACTATGCTCATTGTCGTTTGAACGGGCTTCAGGTGGTCGGTCTGATACGTGCTTCGACTAGGGAAAAATCTATCGAATTTGATCGGTGTCGTGCTTACGCATACGGGAAATGTAGCGTCGAATAGTAGGTTGTGTACCCATGTCTCACGCCTACTGGGGTGCCGTTTTACGCGCATAAGTGGCTGCGGTTCGATCAGCGAGGCAAATCCTATCTGACGAGGGATTTTTGAGGCAAAAGGGGAGGTGCTCCGCATCGATAGGCTGTAGTTGGCCCGCCGTACTGGCTATGATCCATGCAGCGGGTCATAGTCGTCTAATGGCATCACTTATGAGGACGAGATCAAGCGGTCAAAGCAGCCATGATCGAAGAGCCTTAGGCCACTTATGGCTCTGTTTGTGCACAAGACGACTCGACTGTATCTTAAGCACGTTCCGAAGCATTATCACTTTTTGAAAGAGGCGCTTCCTTACCATATCGTCCATTTATACGGAGACTATCCCCACCTTGCGCTGTAGCAGTAAAAATTATCCCAGCATTTAGCCGACCTGCAGAGAAGGGCCATGCCTTCGTACTACGCGCAGCGCAACGCCCCATCCATAACACTTTGGCTTGAACGGTGAAGACTCAGCCAACCCTCATCGCTCAATGGCCGCTAGCCGGTAACGCAAACGATGCCGTCGGTGGCCGCCACGGCCTGACTGAAGCCCTGACCTATACGGCGGGGCCCGACGGCCTGGCCAAAGGAGCCGCTGAATTCGATGGGCGACGCAGCCGGATCCGTGTTGAGGATCACCCGGATCTACGCTTGGGTAGCGGCGATTTCACCTGCACGGCATGGATCCGCGCTCAGGCGCCGATGACGCATATCTTCGGCGATATCCTCTCAAAATTCGACCCGGTCGGACGAAGTGGCCTCAATCTGCATGTGGCCGGATCCTCTCCAGCTTCCAGCGCCATGTCCGACCAACGGCATATTCACTTTGGCATTGACGATGGCCATCTCGGAGAATGGGAAGATTTCGGCAAGCCGGAGCCCGGCAATTCCAACGTCACCGCCCTGATTACCTGGCAGGGGCAACTCTACGCCGGTATTGCCGACGCCGCCACTGCTGAGCAGGCATGCCGGGTATTCCGATACGGCGGCGCACAGACATGGCAGGACTGCGGCCGACTTGGTGCCGATCCACAGGTCCTCTCCGTCCAGTCGATGCTCGTCCACGATGGCCAGCTCTACGCCGGCACCGGCAATTGGGATTGGGACAAAGCCCGGGGCGATTTGCCAGGCTTCGTCCCGGGCAAGGTCCACGTCCACCAATATCGGGGTGGTACCCATTGGCGCGACCTGGGGCAAGTTGGCGAGGGCTACCGAGTGATGTGTCTAGGCTCTTTTGCAGGCGACCTCTTCGCGGGCATGGACCAAGGCGACGGCGGCGGCAAGGTTTTTCGCCATACTGGCGGGGACTGGATCGACTGCGGTGCGCCAGACGGGCTAAACATTGAGGGTTTTTTGCCCAGTGGCGGCGCGCTGTACGCTGCGACCCACGGCAGCATCTACCGCTATGAAGGCGACGCGACATGGACCTGTGTCGGCAAAGACCCCCATGGCATCACCCAGATCCACTGCATGGCCGAAATCGGTGGGCAATTGTGGATCGGCACCTGGCCGCAGGGCTATGTACTGCGACTGGAAGCTTCTGGGGCGTGGACGATCGCTGGTCGCTTGGGGATTCCGGAAGGATTATTTGAATGCAACGAAGTCATGGACCTGCGCGTCTACAATGGCAAACTCTATGCCGCTCTGATTCCTAAGAGCCAGATCTGGCGCTACGAATCCGACGGCCACTGGACGCTGATCAAGAGCCTGGCCAGTCGGAGCGACTGGCAGCCAGACGACCCGGAAACCTGGTGCCGGGTGACCAGTCTGAATGCATATGGTGGACGACTGTGCGCGGCGACCGGCACTTGTTACAGTCGCGCGGAACACCAGGACGCGGAAAATACCTTGGGACGCGTGTTTGGACTGAAAACGGGCCAGGTTTGTAGTCACGAGTGCGATATCGGCGGCGATTGGACCCATATCGCGGCCATCCGCGCGGGTAGAGAAACCCGGCTCTACATCAATGGCCAACTTTCGGCCATCTCCCACTCCCCGGCCGAAAAGGCCTTCGATCTGAGCAACACGAATCCGCTATTCATCGGGTATGGCACGCAGACATACTTCAAGGGCGCGATTTCCGATGTGCGGCTCTATGCAGGTGCCCACAGTGCGGAATCGATCCACGGACTAGGCACCAGGCCACACAACTTCAGCGCAGACTAAACCCTCATACTGCACCAAGAGGATGGGCTTTTGACATACCACTCACATCCTCCGAGAAGGTTTTTCAGGGCATATAGAAGGGAGAACAGCAAAAAATAGAAACGGCCACGACCTCGGCACCGATGGAATAAAAGACCGACCTCGTGATGGACGGCGCGACGCGCTCTAATGCGCTTCAACAAACGGTCCCTCTCGCTGCAATCTTTCGACCACAGCCGCAAATTCAGGCGACCTGTCGTCCTCCCACAGCGCAAAATCCAACCCGCGTATCGTCCCCTCGGCAAAACCTGTCAACTCGCTGACCGGCGGAAGCGAGGGCGTGTACATCACGTGCCCCTGCGGCAACTTCAGCACACCCACATGCCGTGGGATCTCGGGCACCGGCCGCCCAACAAGCGCTTGCAACAAACGCTCATCCACTTCGACTCCCAAACCTGGATCTTCAGGTACTGGCGAGCTTCCTTCGACGATCTCTAACCGTTCTCGGACCACGTCCTCGGCATATTGGTCGTCGAGGTTGATCGAATGTCCCGCCGTCGGCAATACCGCCGCTAGGTGCATGGCCATCGCCTTGGTCAGCGTTCCGCCAGTCAATTGGATAATCGCCTGCACATTGGTCTTGCCATAGGCCATCCCCCTCGCATAGGCGTCGCCCAGGCCACCGCAGTACTCGCCGACGATAAAGGCGTCGGCCATCCCCTGTACCATCTCCTGCATTCCCCCCAGCATTGGAACGTGCATAATCAGCGGCACTTTAGCCTGTGCTCGAAGCCGCCGCCAGCCCTCCACGTCCGAGCGCACCAGCGGATCCTCAATAAAACCTACGACCGGTGACTTCTCCAGCGCTTTGACGATCGGCAGCACGGTGGCCAGGTCGCGGTTCGAATTGAAATCCCACTGCATCTTGAACCCCTCTGCCGCCACCTCCTCTACCG
>JACLAC010015626.1_pt1 | contig 23950 bp, 14 predicted proteins | sample 8027881 | NCBI WGS metagenome assembly JACLAC01 (sample SAMN15725517, study PRJNA655200) | protist metagenome | isolation source: fluorescence activated cell sorting (FACS) single amplified genomes of... | place: Spain: Blaines Bay Microbial Observatory, Mediterranean Sea | collected 2016-01-19 | reverse complement strand
GGCCATGAAATCAAATACAAAATTAACGACGACTAAAAAAAATGATATCGACCCCGTAACAGCAATCGCAAAACGCGTATTTGATGTGTTTTTTACTTGTATTTTTCTCCTTATTACCTTGCCGTTTTTCCCCATTATTGCGCTTATCATTAAGCTTGATAGCCCTGGTCCTGTTTTTTTTAAGCAGCTTAGGATCGGGCGTATTTTCCCTGATCGAGTCGAATTATTTTATATCATTAAATTTCGCAGTATGAGAACGGATGCAGAAAGTGATTCGGGTGCGATGTGGGCGAAAAAAACAGATAACCGTGTTACTCGTTTAGGTCGTTTTTTACGAAAAACACATCTAGATGAATTACCACAATTTTTTAATGTACTCAAAGGGGATATGTCTCTTGTGGGGCCTCGCCCAGAGCGCCCTGAATTTTATGAAAAATTAGAAAAAGCCATTCCCTATTTTACTGAGCGTACATACGGTTTAGCACCAGGTATTACAGGTTTTGCTCAGGTAAGCCAAGGGTATGATAACAGTATTGATGATGCGCGCTCTAAAGTGGGTTTTGATCATGCTTATGCCTGCACATTAGCAAGCCTCTCCTCTTGGTTTAAAATGGATTGCTATATTATTTTGCGCACCTTAGTTGTTATGGTACGTGGATACGGACAATAAAAAATGTCAGATGGAAAAGAAATAAAAGGATTTAATTTTTTGATCTTAATAAAGCAAGCAAAAGCGTTGTTAATAACGCATTATGCTTATGCATTATATGGGTCACTTTTTTTAATCCTTTTTTTTTCTATTTTATGGCTTTTTAATCCACATCCTTTTTTTGCTATTCTTATCGGAATATTACCGCTTGGCATTATAATTATTACGACGCAGCCTGTTTTATTAGGTTTATTATTTATAGCTTTTTCATTCTTTAGATTACATGAAGCCATACCAATTCTTTATCCTTTTAAAATCCCTCTTTTATTATCATTAAGTACATTAGCAACTTTAGGTTGGCATATTATATTTACAGGTAAAATAAAATGTTATTCAAATAATGTATTAATCGCTTTTTATCTTTTCTTTTTTCTTGTTATGTTAGATATTCCTTTTGCTAATAACGTTAATATCGCTTTAGATTATTTTAAAAGTATTTATATCAAAATTGGAATAATGACACCTGTTTTAGCTTGGTTACTTTATAAGCCTGCGCATTACAAACAAGCTTTGATCATGATTATTAGCTCTGGCGCTATCATAGCAACCATTACAATGTATAATAAAATCAATCAAATAAGTTTGGTTGAAAATTCGCGGGTGACAATAGGGCGGGATATTGGCTCTTTACTTGGAGACCCTAACGATCTTGCGCTGGTTTTACTTTTCCCTTTCTCTTTTACATTAAGCCTTGCGTTAACAAAAGGGGTTTCAAAAAAAGTAAAAATTTTATGCTGGATAATTAGCTTTGTTATATTTTATGCCATCATTGCAACCCAAAGTCGCGGTGGGTTATTGGGAATAATTGCTGTAATAGGCATTTATGCATTTAAAATGATTAAATCGAAAGCGTTGCTGATAACCATTGTAACCCTCGGGTCTTTTTTACTTTTTTTCGTAGCAGGAATTAGTGATAGGCAATCAGGAGGAGCGGCAGAAGAAGGTATTGATGAATCTGCAATGGGGCGTTTATTTGCGTGGGAAGCGGCGTTTTTAATGAGTATGGATCATCCTCTCTCAGGTGTCGGGCTTGAGAATTTTTATTATAACTATTATCTTTACTCCCGATTTTGGGATGGTTTAAACCACGCAGTACACAGCACTTGGTTTGGCGTACTGGCTGAATCTGGTTTTTTAGGGTTATTTGTTTTTCTTTTTATGATTTGGGTTGTTTATTCGTCAGCGAAAAATAATATAAAAATATTACAGCTCTCAAAAAACACCTATTCACCTGTTATTCATGCGATGGCTCAAGGTTTATATTCAGGCATTGTTTCTTTTTGTATATCAAGTACGTTTCTTACTCAAGCGTTTACTTGGCCTATTTATATCTTAATTGCCCTTACCGCCTCTTTAACGCACTATATAAAAACACAAGAAAATCAATTTAATCAAACAAAATAAAAAATGCCATTTCGCTAAAAATGGCATTTAAAAGAGAAGCGACTATGCTTTTCATCCTTGAAACTGCAAATGCACTGGCGGCTCTAATTCATCTCAATTACATCCTTTAACTTATACCCTTCATCCTTGAAGTTGCAGATGCGTTGGCTGCCTTCTTCACCCCAATCACATCGTTTCTCTATGCTCATGGGGGTTAATGAATTTGCCGCCTTCCTGCATCTTCACGTTTATTGGGTATAGATTTAGCGATGCTGATAAAAATATCAGCGTCTTTTTGTTAATTATTCCAACGTATACCTAATTTTTGATCGTCAACCCATAGATATTGGATTTTATTTTCATCTGCATTGCTTTGAACATTAATCTGGATTTTTCCTTTTTTAACCCATATAGAGAGCATTGCATCAATTCCATCTTCACTTAATGAAAATACTTTCATCAATTGCGCTTTCGTGCAATAAGGGTGTGAAATGATAAAATCACGCAATTTTAATAAAATCATGCTCTTTCCAATAATAGAGTGTGGCGTTTTGCATACCAATCTAACAGAGCGATAGTTCCTGCAAGTATTCCAAGCGCGAATAAGATCCAACCCAAACTAATGAAAGGTGTCGTTGTTAATAGGGTTATTTGATAACACACAATGGCCGCCACAACAGCGATTAACATCGTCCATGCACCAATGAAAAGGGCATAAGGTTTACCAAATTCACGTACATAAGCTCCCATAGCAGCAACACAGGGGGTATAAAGTAAAATGAAAACTAAATACGCAAATGCGCTAGCAAGGGTAAAGTGTGCACTTAAATTTTGGAAAATAGAAAGATCAACCCCTTGTTCATCAGCAACCGCTGCTTGATCGGGTAAGTTTCCGACATCAAGCCCTAATGGGTCGGTATAATTAATTCCAAATAAATTATCAGGGATTGTCTTCACCGCTTCTTTTAGCGTATTGAATAGATCAAACTCTTCGTTATTTTCAGGATTATTAACGGTATATAAACTATTAAGTGTTCCAACAACGGCTTCTTTTGCAAAAATACCTGTGATAATACCAACGGTTGCTTGCCAATTATCCGCTTGAACCCCCATAGGAGAAAAAACAGGTGTAATCGTTTGTGCTACTTTAGATAACACAGAGTTTGCTGAATTTTGATGCCCAAATGAACCGTCTGTACCAATAGCGTTTAAGAAATTTAAAAGGGTGACAACAAGTACAATGGTTTTACCTGCACCAAAAATAAACCGTTTTAATTTATGCCATGTTTTAAGCCCTACATTTTTTAAACGAGGGATTTCATAACGAGGAATTTCAATTAATAACCCTTCGCTGCTGCCTTTATAAAGAGTATTACGCAGAATAAAACCGGTGAAAATTGCAGCAAATATGCCGAGAAGGTATAAAAGGAAGACTAAATTTTGTCCTTGATCTGGGAAAAAAGCCGCCGCAAATAAAGCATAAACAGGCAAGCGAGCGCCACATGACATAAAAGGTGCCATTGCAGCCGCTAAACGTCGTTCACGTTCTTGATCTAAGGTGCGTGTTGCCATAATAGCAGGAACATTACAGCCAAAACCAAGCACAAGGGGAACAAAGGCTTTGCCTGGCAAACCTATTTTTTGCATAAAGTGATCAAGTATAAAAGCCGCCCTTGCCATATAACCTGAGCTTTCAAGCAAAGACATGAAAAGATACAAACAAGCAATAACAGGAATGAAGGTTGCAACGGTTTGAACCCCTGCCCCTACACCATCGGCTAAAAGAGTAACAAGCCAAACAGGCAAGATATTATCGAAAAGGGCGTGTGTTGTATCAACAAAAAGAGCGCCAGCTGCAATATCAAAAAAATCAATAAATGCGCCGCCTATGTTGATTGAAAACATAAACATTAAATACATAACAGCGATAAAAATAGGTAATCCTGCAATTGGATTAAGCACTACTTTATCAATATGATCTGTTACTTGTGTTTTTATCGATTTAATTTTTTTTCTACATTCATTGCAGATCAAAGCCACTTTTGTATAGCGAACATCAGCAATATGAATATCTGGATCAAGCGGCTCTTCCTTTTTAATACATCGATTAATATAGGCTTTTTGATCTGATGAAAAACATTGTAATAAAGCCGCATCTCCAGCTAAAAGACGAAGTGCAATAGAGCGCGGGTGGCTTGTTTTTTGTTCTGTTAAATACGCAGTGAGTTGGGTTAACATCTCTTCAAACGTGATACCGTAATCTAATAAAAACGGTTCTGAAGCTGTTCTTATCGCTTGTGTGTTTGTTAGTTTTTCTATTTCATTTTTTAATTGCAGCTTACATTCTTTAATTGAACCTAGATCGTTAGCGCTAACAGCAATAACGGGTACACCTAAAAGCTGTGAAAGCAGAGCAATATCAATTTTTTCTTCTTGTTTTACAAGTAAATCAATTTTATTGAGAACAACAACCATGGGTAAACCCAATTCGCGAAGTTGCAAGGTCAAAAATAGATTACGTTCTAAACAGCTGGCATCGACAATATTAATAATAAGATCGTCGTTAAAAGCAAATAAGGCTTTAATGGCAATGCTTTCATCTAAGCTTTGCTCACCTTCTGCATTTTCAAGGGTGTAGATCCCCGGTAAATCCGTGAGATGATATTCACTCCCCTCTAACTGCATAACCCCTGTTTTTTTATCAACAGTAACACCTGCCCAATTACCAATTTGTTGGCGTGACCCTGTTAAGCTATTGAAAAAAGTTGTTTTTCCTGAGTTTGGGTTGCCAACAGTTAATACATTTATCTTTTTCATTGTTATTAAGACTCACTCGGATCTTTAAAAAGAACAATATGTTGTGCGATTTTTTTACTGATCGCCAAATCGCATCCACGAACTCGCACTTGAATGGGGTCGCCAAGAGGAGCAAAGCGAATAAGCTCAATTTCTGTATTGGGTAGCAAACCTAACGCCAGCGTTTTTTTGCGCATAAGGGCTGGCATTGTACTTAGGGAAAAAATGCGCCCTAAAAATCCAGTTTTTTGGTCTGATAATTTCATTTTATTTCCTAAATGATAATCATATTCATTTAAGGTGATCTTATTGCAAATAAATGTCAATGTGAATCTTTGCTGGTTTATTAATTTCATGAATTTGATACAAGCTTTCAGTAATGCTCTCAATTATATGCTTCATCTTTAAAGCCGAAGATGCGTTGGTGGCTCGAATTCACTCTATTTATCTATGCGCATAGGGTGAAATTGGCGCCGCCAATACATCTGCAACTTCAAGGATGAAGGGTATATGTTAATGCGGGTTTTAACTTGGGTTAAGCGTGACAAATCATCTGAACCTAAGTATTTTGGGCATATATTAATTTAAAGCAGCAAGAATGGAAAAATGCATATTATTCTGAAAAAATTGAAAAAAATCAGTTAAATAGCCAATTGAAAAGGCCTCTCAAAATTTAGGAACAAATAATGGCAACGCTAAAAGACATAGCAAAGGAAGCAAAGGTGTCCCTCGCGACAGTTTCACGGGTGCTTAATGATGATCCTACATTAAGTGTTAAAAAAGAAACGAAACATAAAATTTTAGAAATTGCAGAAAAATTAGAATATAAATCAACAAGCTCTCGCCGCGCTTCTTTTACTAAAAACCATTCTGATCATTTCGTAGCTTGCTATAACTATAAACCTGAAACAGAAGTGAATGACCCTTATTACCTTTCTATTCGTCACGGCATCGAAACGCAATGTGAAAAATTACATATAAGACTCACTAATATTTATGGCGGAGATCTTGATTTTTCAGATAATAGCGTTTCAGGGTTACTTTTAATTGGCAAAGCCAACGCGTCAATAATTGAAAAAATACCGACACATTTACTCGACGCTTGTTGTTTAATCGATCATTCCGACAGAAATAGCCATTTTGATTGTGTGGATATTGATCTTGAACATATCAGTAAAGAAATCATTGATTTTTTCCTTCATCAAGGATTTGAACAAATTGGTTTTATTGGCGCAAGCGATGAAAATAACAAGGTAGATATTCGTAAAAAAATCTTTAGTGAATACGGTTCATTAAAAAAAGTGGTTAATAACGAACATGTGTATTGTGGTGATTTTACCAGTGCATCTGGTTATCAATTAGCTAAAAAAATGCTGTCTAAAAAAGACTTTCCAAAAGCGTTATTTATTGCATCAGATTCCATCGCAATTGGAGTTTTGCGCGCTATTCATGAAGAAAAACTTGATATTCCAAATGATATTAGCTTAATAAGCATTAATGATATTCCTACTGCTCGTTTTACTTTTCCGCCTTTAACAAGCGTTCGTATCCATTCTGAAATGATGGGAATTCAAGGCGTTAACCTTTTAGTTCAAAAAGCGCAAGATGCGCGTATATTGCCTATCCGCGTTTATGTGCCGAGTAAATTAAAATTACGTGGTACAACAAAACCGTAAAGATACCAATAAAGGCAAATATACCCTTCATCCTTGAAGTTGCAGCTGTGTTGGCGGGGCGAGTTCACCCCAATCACATCGTTTATCTATGCTCATGGGGATTAATGAACTTACCGCCTTCCTGCATCTTCAAGCTTATTGGGTATATAAAAAAACCAATACCATCATTGATATTGGTTTTTAAATATTAATGTTTATTTTTATCCTCTAACGGGGCGCAATAAAAGAGAGTAGTGATAATCTTGGATAGGCAGTTGGTAGGCTAAAGGAGGTAAAGAGCCCCATGAATTTTGCCCGCCTGTGCCTAATTGACAAAGATCAAGGTTCCATGTGGTGAAATCACTGTGCTGAATATCAACGCCGTGTTTTCGTGAAATAGGGGTTAAACCTGAAGCGCCCATGCCGTCATTATCTGCAATGAAATCTAATTCACAGGCATCAAAAGGCCATACACTGGCATTTAATAATTTTTCTTCTGCAATCGCTTCAATACCTACACCATCTGCATTGATAAGGCGCATCCAACGAACATCGGTTTTATTACCTGTTTCTTGTGGTCTTGGATATGCATGGAATTGATCAAGGGTTGTGCCCCCGTAAACCCCTAATTTTGCGCCTTTGCGATCGGCGTAAGTTTCAACCGGCCCTCGTCCAAACCATTGAACAAAATGATATTCTGCTGGCAATGTAAGTTGTAATCCCATACGAAGTAAAAGTGGTAACGGCTTATTACCTGCTATAAAACGTGCTTTTACTTGGATCTCGCCCGTTGGATAAATATGATAATTTAGGAAATAGTGGCATTCAATGCTGGGTAGCTCGAAACGCGTTTCAACATCAATTCCTTCTGATGTTTGCTGATAAGTAAAATCCGTTAATTGACGAAGCGTTGCTGCATCCTGCCAAATAGCGGAAGATTCATATAACTTAGCCCCAAGATCGTTATCGGTTAAGCCACGCCAAAAATTAGGTGCGAGCCCTGTGCGTATAAAACGCTGCCCATCCATGCTGTAATTAATGAGTGACCCTGTCACTAAATCAAAATCAACCGCTAAGTCATTTTCACCTTGTATATGAAGCATATTTGCTGTTTTTTCAGTGTGTAATGCGTGTGATGATGCCGTTATTTGGGGTAATGATCTGTCGGTTAAGTTAAATTGCTCCCATGCCATTTCATAGCCTGAGCCAATAAAATCTTCTTCATTTTTAGTAACAAGGCTTACTGTTAGCGTATATTCAGTATTTCTTTTAAAACACGTGCGATCTAAGGGTAAAGAAAGGGTTTTTCTCTCTCTTGGATTTAGCCCTTTGCATTCTAAGCTACCGGTTGAAATTGTGCGTCCTTCTTCTTGTATCTCATAACGTACTAAGACGTGATCGAGACTTATAAAATCGTAACGATTCTCAATGATAATATCGTTACTGTTTTTATTTTCTTGATAGAATTTAGCAGGTTGATATACTTTTTTCACTTCAGCCATGTGTGGGTGTGGTACTCTGTCTGCCCCGACTAGACCGTCATTCATAAAGTTGCCATCGGTTGGTAGATCGGGATGATAGTCTTTGCCATAACCCCAGTATGTTTGCCCTCGCTCGTTGGTTAAAGCCAGCGCATGATCCATCCATTCCCAAATAAAGCCACCTTGTAATTTTTCACTTTCATCGATGATATCCCAGTAATCACGCAAAATGCCTACTGAATTACCCATTGCATGGGCGTATTCAATCATGATCATGGGCCTATGATCGTCTTGCTGTGAAAATTCATGCAAGCGCTCTAAGGTGGGGTACATAGGACAAACTATATCAGTATACGCTTCTTCTCCCGCTGGCTGATATTGCACTGGGCGGCTGGTGTCTTTTTCTTTGATCCATTGGTATAAGGCTTCAAACACAGAGCCTGTGCCGGCTTCATTTCCCATCGACCAAATAACAATACAAGGGTGATTTTTATCACGCTCAACCATGGCTTGTACCCGATCAAGGTGGGCAGGAAGCCAAGATAAATTATTACCGATCTGAGTTTCTTCTTTTAAGGCTAAAGGATGGGATTCAATGTTAGCTTCATCAATGACATATAAACCGTATTCATCACAAAGCTGATACCAACGAGAATGGCAAGGGAAATGGCTGGTACGCACCGCATTGATATTATGCTCTTTCATTAAGCGAATATCAGTTAGCATGTTTTCTTCGGTTGGTACATGCCCAAGGGTTGGGTGCAATTCATGACGATTGACCCCTTTAATTTTTATGGCAACGCCATTAACAAGTAGCTGCCCATTTTTGATTTCAATATGACGAAATCCGATTTTATGACTTGTTGATTCAAGTACATGACCTTGCGTGTCTCTTAGTGTTAATAACAAGGTATAAAGATGAGGGGTTTCAGCCGTCCATAAACGTGGGTTTTTAATTGTGCTATTAAATGCAAATTTTTGCTGTGTTCCTTTTTTTATAATGTCTTCTTTTTGCTCGAAAATAGGAAGGTATTGATTTTTATCATCCAGCAATTGCACATCAAGAGACAAGGCTTTTTCTTCATCATTAAAATGCATCAGCTCTAGATCTAAATCAAAATAGCCAATAGAAAAATCAGCATTTAATACCGGCTTGGCATGAAAATCATAAATACGCGTTTTTTCAGTAGCATAAATAAAGACTTCTCGTTCAAAGCCTGACATATCAAGCATGTCTTGTTTTTCAACATAACTGGCATTTGACCAACGATAAATCTGAACAGAAATACTGTTCTCTCCTTGTTTTACAAAAGGGGTAATATTAAATTCAGCTGGGTTCTTGGCGTTTTGGCTGTAGCCAACCCGTTCACCGTTAATCCAAATAAACGACGCGGTTCTTGCGCCTGCAAGTTGTAAAAATATTTCTTTTCCATCCCACGTTGCGTCTATTTCAAAATTACGACGGTAAGAGCCTACGGTATTATAATCACGCGGGACTTCTGGCCATTTAGTTGTAAATGGAAAACATTCATCAATATAAACAGCGCGATCAAAGCCTTGCGCTTCCCAGTTCCCAGGTACTTTTATGCTACTCCAACTTGATACATCAAACGTTTCTTCAAAAAATGTTTTTGGCCTAGCCTGAGGATTTATCGCACAGTGAAATTGCCATAAACCATTTAGTGAAAGATAATTTGAAGCTTTTTCTCTTTGATCGGTTAACGCTAAATGTGGGCTAACATACGGGAAGGCATGTGGTCTTGGGGCTAATTTGTTGATCCCATTTACACGGTGATCTTCCATTACAGCAGGAACGTGATCTATTTCTTGATAAAAAGCGTCAATCGTTTCTAAGTCAAAAGTAGCCGTTGTCATGGTGTCTCTCATTAAGTAAAAATTTAACTAAAATTTACCTTATTTTACTTAATAAAATCTATCTAGATGCTCACACTCTTTCTTTTCTACTTTCTTTTTTCCATAAAACGTTACTTTGATCTTGTTTGAGTTTTAAAGAATAAGGATCTAAAGAAAGCCGCTCATTTTTTTAGGCGCGGCAGGTACATGCTTGTAAGTGAGCGCCACGTATACCCTTCAAGGATGAAGGGTATAAAATAAAAATGCCGAGTAAAAAGGCGCTTTACTCGGCAATATGATTATACCCAAACTACGTGAAGAGGCAGAAAGGCGGCAAAGAATTCATCCCCATGAATAGATAAAACAATGTAATTGGGGTGAATTGCGCTGCCCACGCATCTTCAGTTTTAAGAATGAAGGGTATATTTATCCATTATTTGTTGCTGTTTGGCGCGTATTTACCGCTTTAGTTTGTTTTAGCTTTTGTTTTTTTTCAAAGCGAGAAATCCACCAATAAGCGAGCCCTGTAAAGACGGCCGTCATGAACACATTAACAAAAAATGCTTTCATTAAATCTACGCCTTCAGGGAAAGCTGAAGCACTCATACTAACGACAAAAATACAAATGAGAATTGAGACCATCCCCATGCCAAATTTACGCGAGCCCATGCGAAATTCACGTGGGGTATCATCATATTTCAAACGAAAAACAAAATAAGCCACCATGATGAAAATAGGCGGTAGCATTGCTGTGCCAGCAGTAAGGTTAATGGCTTGATTCATCATATCTTGTACAGATTCAGAGCCAAAACCGTTAACCACTAACATAAGGAAAACAAATGCAAACTGCCACCATGCGGCGCGTACAGGTACACCGTATTCATTAAGCTCTGTGGTTTTTTCACCGTAAACACCTTTTGGTATTTCAGAAAAATGAATTTTAACCGGTGCCGCTGTCCACATCATCATAGAGCCAAACATGGCAACAAAAAGTACAATCCCTACTGCACGACCAACTAAAATTTCAGATAAACCAAAATATTGCGCCATACCTGTGAATATTTCTACCATGCCGCCTGAGTAGGTTAAATCCCCTTGCGCTACAAAAACGTTGACCAATAAAGAGCCAATTGCATACATAGAGCCTATCAAAACCCCAGCTGAAATAATCACTTTTATAAATGATTTTTGCCCGCCTTTAACATCATTAAGATAAGCGGCTGCGGTTTCTGCGCCTCCGGCTGCTTGGAAAATCCAACACATAATACCTAAGGTTGCCCAATTGATTGTAGGTGCCATATTTTCAAGGGTAATGGCTCCTGGTGGGGTGTGATCTCCCCCTAGAGCCATTAAAGCGCCCACAACGTAAATACCAAATAAAGCAAAAATACCGTAGGCAACAATTTCAGAAATCTTACCAAGCCACGTGGCGCCTTTGGTTGAAATATGGGTTGCACAAGCAAAAAGTATGATTGAGATAACAGAGGTTACAACGGGTGAAAAGGCGTACTCATAACCGAGCATGGCGTAAGAGGCATAGGCAATCACATTGGGTAAAAGAGAAACAAACCAAAATAAATTAACGAACCAATACAAAAATGAACCCATGTAAGCGGCTTTAGTACCTAATGGTTTTTTTAACCAATCATATAAGCCTGATTCAGAGCCTTTATTGGCAGAAACAAATTCAGCAATAATAAAAACAAAAGGAATAAAGTAAACAAGGGTTGCAAACAGGAATATAGGGGCAGAGCTAAGACCTAACTCAATATTATTATTAACAATATTTCTAACATTAAAAACAGCGGCAAACGTCATTGAAAGTAATGCAAACTTACCAATTGTGCCTCGTAACTGATCAGACATACAGTTTCCTATTTTGTTACAGCTATAACAGCGAACATTGCATATACCCTCAGTATTTAGGGTATAAATCATCTTGTTAAACACGTGAGTGATTGTCTTCACCCAATATGAAGGATGCCTGATATTCTGGTAAAATTTTTACTAAAACAATGGTTTGTTTTCTTTTAATTTATTTAAGTCACACTTTTATATTTTTTATTAGTCGGAATGTGATCTTAATTATTGGTATACCCTTCATCCTTGAAGTTGCAGATGCGTTGGCAGCTCGAATTCACCCCAATCACATCGTTTATCTATACTCATGGAGACTCATTTATTTGCCGCTTTCCTGCATCTTCAAGTATCTTGGGTATATATAGCCCATCTCTTAAAAATGGAGCAAAACGTCGTTTAATCAAAAAAGAAAAGATGGCTGTTTTCATAACAACTTGGCCAGCGCAGTAAAAAATAAATAACATAAAACTTGATAACTTTTTACAAATTAAACGTTTACTTTTCTATACAATCAACATACACATCTGTATGCTTATACACTGATTATTTTGAAAAAGGCAAACCAGCTGAAAGGTTGGGACGCAAAACCACCGGTCTAAGGGAAATATACCTATGATAGCGGGGATGCCATAGCAGGTTTAACCAGATCGTGTTCGCAGTTTGAATATACCCAAAATACTTAAAGGTGCAGAAAGACGGTAAGCTCATTAATTCCATGAGCATAAAGAAACGATGTGATTGGAAGTGAATGAGGGTAGCCAACGCATCTGCGACTTTAAGGGTGAAGGATATAACGACTTATAACTCTTGTTATTTATTGCAGGCTACGCGTTTATTGCCTTATTGATAAAAAAACTCAATAGGGACTCTTATATGTTAAACCACAAAATAAAACCTCTCGCTTTATTTATTGCCAGCGCTCTCATACCCATTTCGGTGCAAGCGCAAGTAAATATGCACCAAGCCGCAGATCAAACGTTTAGTATTATTAACAGCATGAAGCATCGCGGCGACACTAATGATGGCGTGATTGTTGAAGGGGATAAACGCTATATCGTGCATAACTCCCATCGTTTTGAATTACACGATAATAACTATCCAAAATTTCCTACCTCATTTGGCAGTGAAGCATCATTAAAACCTTATTATGACACCTTCCCTTTTTTAGATGAAAAATGGGATATCGTGATGAATAATGATTTTGGTTTTTATTTTATTCATGATGAGTTTGGTAGCTTTGAAGACGATGAAAAAGGCTGCTTTATTAAATATCACCCTCATCAAAGCTTCACCCCAGAGCAAACATTAATTTTTGAAAACACAGATTGTTTAGCTTCTCCTGAGCTTAGTGAACTTTCACTTTCAAGTGTGTTTGATAAAGGTGCAACCCTTAATTGGAAAGGGCACGTATTAGGTAATACGTATAACATTCAGTTAACAGAACCAAAAACTAAAGCGCATCAAGTGTTTCATGCAACAGAGCCTGAATTTTTTCTCCCCAATTTATTACCTGAAACTGCCTACCAAGTAACGCTTCAAGTGTGTAATACCACTGATTGCCTAGATCTTGAGCCTCTTAATTTCACCACTGAAAAAGAAAAAGTTGGTTTTCATGACGAAAACGAAAAACGTAATCATTTAGAAGGTGATATTGCAGCGCATGTTTCTTTAATGCAAAGCCATAGCCGTACGGCTCCTTTTGGCAATGAAGAACTTGGCGCGCCCGATCCTGTCATTAATCGCGAAGCCATTTTGCTTGTAACTCCTGAATTTAATGATATTAACCAGCTTTGGGTTGAAGTTTATCAAACGGGCGAGCTTATCACTCGTCAAAAGATGCAAGCTCCTTCTCAGCAACCTAAAACCGACCAATATGACGTTGAAAATCGCCCAACGGTGATTTTTGATCATCATGTTTGGAGTTTCCCATTACAGTGGGATTGGATGAAACCTGGGCTATCACTTAAAATTTTTGATAATCATGGGCGTACATCTTTATTACCTGAGCAAAATATCATTTTTGGTGGTGCGCCTGAGCTTGTTATCCAAAACATTGATATCGGTATGCTAACGCCTCCGCGTGATCATAATTTGATGATCAGTAACACAGCAGAGCATGCAGTTGATTATTTTCAAAAAATAGCCGTTTCTAAATTAGTGATGGCGCAATACTCACCGGCTTATTTTGAAAAAGTAACTATGCCAAACGGCAATGTTTACACCGAGCGCAGCGTCTCAGATGGCGGTTGGCATTCTGGTGATATGCGTGAAAATATTGGTAAAGCATTGGTATCGACAGGTATTAACAATGCAAACGTTGGTATTACAACAACAGTTGGCAGCTCGCAAGCCTATAACCGCCGTTTTAACCACATTAGTGCGCACAGTAATATAGGTGTTTATACCGACCCTAAAACAGACAGAACAAAAACCATTATACACGGTGGCAGCGGTGGGGGTGGTATCGTCACGCTTGAAGATACGATTGGCAATGAGTGGTCCCACGAGCTTGGTCATAATTTTGGTTTAGGGCATTACCCTAAAATGGCATCTGTGCATGACAAAGAGAGTGGCTGGGGCTGGGATGGTGTATACAAACGCTTTATTGGTAATATTGATTGGAAAGGCAAAGCGGATACCATTAATCACGGTGGAGAAATATCAACACCTTATCTTGATATTTTCGGCTTTTTACGTGACGCACAAGCCGGAGGTGAGGGCGTTAAAATAGGCAAGGTAAGTCGCTATACCTTAGAACACCCAAAGCAAGTTCGTCGTAGCCAGGCATGGCTCAATAACGGTTTTAACCAAACACCAAATGGCGCATCTCATTATGTTGTTTGGGATCAAGCACAGCAAAATTATGTAGCAGCAGAAACTGACGCACCAGCGCCTATAGAAACAGGGGTAGCTGTTACAACCTTATTAGGTATTTACGATCCTACCGGTGTTAACCCAAGCCAAATTTATCCTGTTATTCATGGTAATTATGGTAACGTTTTTGATTTACCAGAAGCTGTGAATTTTGAGCCTGTCGATGGCGGTATTCTTGAGGGGGGCTGGTATGCTTATCAAGATCTTTCCCAAGAAGAGCGAGAGCTAGATACATGGAAAACCATTATTGATAACGGCACTTATAAACGTTTATGTCAATTTAATTACACAACAACGAACGGAAATAACGTTAATTTAGTAGGTCATGTTGATGAAACAAACACGTGCCGTTCAAGCCAAGATATGAAATGGGAGATTGATGGTCAAGCTCAAACCATGCAATCAGAAATAGGCGATTATTCACTTTTATATCCAATAGGACGCGGTGAAATAACCTACACCCCAAGTCAAGAAATCGGTGAAGCCCGCTTATGTTTATTGGCAGTATTAAACGATTCAACCCATAACGGCGCAGGGTTTATTAAAGACAATCAATGTATACAAGTTGCAGGCATTAAACACACGAATAATAAAGACTGGGTATATACAGTTCGCAATGACTTTAAAATTGAACAGGGTCAATATGTAAATCATTCGGTTTGCCGTTTAGATGTTGTTAATAATGAAGGGCAAACTCGCTCTTATGACTTAACAAGTACACGTCTAAGTGCCAATCAAAGCAATAAATTCCATATTAATATTGCTCAAAATGCATTAACACGCGTCACTCTTAGCTGTGAAGATACTGAAGGCCAACACATACTTGATACTTTAACGCCCGATCAAGAAACAGCCATTACAGCCATTAATGATTTGCCACCGGCAACGATTATAGGTCAAGAGTATGGCTATAAAGTACTTGATTCTAAAATATCAGGAGGGTGGTTTGATCATAGCCCTGAAATAGTGTTTGAAAATCTTAGTAAAAGAGAGCAAAAAAACATCACGAAAATACGGGTGTATGATTCATATTTCCCTCTTTGCCGCTTTAATACATTAATTGACGGCGTTGAGCAAACGGTCTTTGGTTATGTAGAAAAGCAAGTAACAGGAGATCACCAATGTATCGGCGGTGCAGATATTACCCTTATTAGCGAGGGCAAAGAGCAGCCTTTACGTTCAGCATTAAATACCTTCCAATGGCTATCACAGTGGGATCCTGCGTATGTAGGCGAGCAAGTTAAAGCAAGAGAAGGTTACCCTGAAAAGTTATGTGGGTTAATTCTTACTGATTATTACGGTGCAGGTTTTGTTAATGAGCAAAATCAATGTACTCAAGTTTCAGGCGTAAAATGGTCAAATGGCAAGCATTGGTTATTTTCTAGTAATCACGGATATTACAGCTATAAGTGATATTTAATTTATACCCAATAAACTTGAAGAGGCATGAGTTTATCTTTATGAGCGTAGCTAAATGATATGATTGAAGTGAATTCGAGCCGCCAGCGCCTCTGACGTTTCAAGGATGAGGGTATAAACACCCCAATAAAAAAACCGCTCACCTATAAAGTGAGCGGTTTTTATTTGATCTTTTTAAAGAGAGATAACGAGGAAACTTGAAGAGGCAAGAAGGCGGCAAGTTCATTCATCCCCATGAGCATAGATAAACTATGTGATTAGGGTGAATGAATGCAGCCAACACACCTGCAACTTCAAGCATGAAGGGTATATTAAAAAATAATCAACCGCATTCTAGATCGCTGGGTTCTTCATTTCCATACCAAGCTTGCCTCATTCCAAGAGCTAACTGATTTAAATCTACAGCCCCTCCAGAAAAATACTCAAGCAGCATCTCGGCAACATGGTAATTACCCGAGTTATAAATATCTTGATTATTGATAACCACGCTATCTTCAGTCATAGGACAATTTAAAATAAGTGAATGAGGTGCTTTAGTCTTCTTTAATTTATGGTGGATAAATCCTTCAAAATGCTCCCATTCACCGCATAGCATCAGGTTTTTATTAAGCCAGTTTGTTGTTGTTACATCAAGTAAAAAGGGTGTTTTAGTTTGGTCTTTGTTATCCACTATCGAAATCATTGCATGATTACACGAGTCTTTCATTATTTTCTCTGCATCATCTAAATTTAATAGTTGGCCAACACACTTTTCAAGCGGTAATTGCCAAATTTCAAAATGATAATTACTTTTAAATGCAGGTATTTTTTGTAAAGCTCTTGCCAAAGGCACAGAAAGATTAAGTCCATTCCCTCTTAAATCAAACTTTTCAAGAATTTCTTCCAGAGGTTTTTTAATTTGGATCTTAGTTTTATAATTATCTTCAGGATCATGGTATTCAAACTCCAAATTAAGAGTGGGTAAAACAGAGCCTAATAACTTCTGTAGTTTTTTTATCGAGGTATCTGAAGATGTATCGCTTATTCCGCTTGCACCGCCAGAGCCACTTGCACCGCCAGAAAAATTAGGCCTGTTACCTCCCCAAGCTGTTGCCTCATCATAACTTGGTGGTGGATCTTCTTCTTCTTCTTCTTCCATGTCTAATAAAGGTTTTCTCTCCCCCTCCCCCTTTGTTGGTGCTGTAGGAAGATCTTTATCTGGATTATAATCTGGGTTTTCTGGGGGGGGAAGGAGGAATAAATCCGAAGGGGGTGGCGGAGTTGTGGGTGCTGAAGGTGCTGAAGGAGCTGTGGGTGCAGGAGCTGTGGGTGCTGAAGGTGCTGAAGGTGCTGTGGGTGCTGAAGGAGAACCTGTCATTATCGTTTCATTTGAATTATTAACCCCTTGAGGTTGAGTTATGATTGGCCTATTTTCATTCGTTTCTTGTATAGCTTCAGGTGCGCTTTCACCACAAGAACAACAAATACAATTAATATTCATTACTGCTTATTCATATAAAAATTTTAATGTATTTATATTGATATTAATGATTATTGAAAGTGATTTAAGATGAAACAAATGGTTAATATTATACCTATACCCTTCATCCTTGAAGTTGCAGATGTGTTGTCTTTGCTCATTCACCCCAATCACATCGTTTATCTATGCTCATGGGATTCATTCACTTGCCGCTTTTCTGCATCTTCATTTGTTTTTTTCATACTTTTTTCTATCTAAAAATAATAAAAAAGGTAATAAGAAAAAATAAGACATCATAATAAAACCAAAAGTATAAACAAAAGCTAAAAGCGTTGATTGTTGCTTTAGCAATAAAGAAATTTGCGCCATAAAGCCAGGATCTAAAATTAATGTATTTTGCTCTGCGGCTATATTTTGAAGGGCTTGGCTATTTGCCGTGATCCCCTCACTCAATGCATGCCATTCTTTTTGCTGCACACGGCTAAAATAAGTATTGACGATTGAAACCCCAAATGACCCCCCTAATGTGCGACATAGATTAAACACAACGGTTCCCCCTATGTTATTTTCAGGTGAAAGTGTACTGCATGCTAGTTGGCTTAAGGGCGCAAAAACTAACCCCATACCTGCACCTTGGATCATGCTTGGCATTAAAATCCAAAAAGGGTCAATGTTCATTGAATAAAAGGTCATTAGATAAGTTGCAATACCATTAAGCATCAAACCAATAAAAATGAACTTTCGCGGGTCTAGCTTATCAATAAATGGCGCTACGCTTATCAAAACAATTGCGGCAACAATACCCCGAGGCGCCATCATAAACCCGGTTGTATCTACTGGATAATCAAGCAGTTGTTCTAGCATCATCGGTTGGAGCTGAGTAATGCCAAACATACTCATTGAAAAAATCGCCATCATAATGCATGAAACAAGTAAATTTTTATCTTTTAATAGCCACATAGGCGCTATTTCGCCTTTGGTACGAAAAGAGCGCACCAAGAAATAAACCCATGCTATAGCTGCAATAATGCTTGAAAATAAAATAGTATTTGAGTTAAACCATTCGTCTTGGTTGCCACGCTCTAATACCATTTGCAATAAACCAATACCAATTGCCATGCCAAAAACCAAAGGCCAGTCAACAGTGGCTTTACCTTTTTCTTCAATATGTACATAAACAAATAATAAGGTTAAACAACATATCCCTATGGGGACGTTTACATAAAAAATCCAGCGCCAACTCATGTTTTCAGTAATAAGCCCGCCAATGGTTGGACCTAAAATAGGACCGAGCAAAATACCAATAGAAAAAATGGCCATGGCTTTGCCTTGTTGATCAGACGGAAATATTTTAAACATGATAGATTGAGTTAAGGGAATAACCGCCGCGCCAAAAGCCCCTTGAGTGATACGAAAAAATATCATTTCACTTAATGAGGTTGCCTGACCACATAATGCTGAAGAAATAATAAAGCCAGAAACAGAAATCAACATTAAACGGCGCACACCAAACTTTAAACTTAAAAAGCTTGCTAAAGGGATGCAAATGGCTTCAGCCATTGAATAAGAGGTAAGCACCCATGTAATTTGCTCTGATGTAACCCCTAATGCTCCCATCATATGCGGAAGAGATACATTGGCAATGGTCATATCAAGTAAAACCATAATGGCAGATAACATAACGGAAATGGCTATTAATACGCGTAAATATCCATTTTCCATTCCCTGCCTCATATCAGGTGTTATCGCCGCATTTACTTGCGCCATATCAATTTACCTCAATAGATGCAAGGGCTTGTTTTTTACTAATTGCAGACTGAGGAGGGTGTTGCGAAGGTTTTGATTTATCTTTTTTCTTATTTAAACTATGCGTATCTATAGTAACAGAAGCATTTGATCCTACTCTTAATCCCTGAAAATTATCTATTTTTTCCGATTTTCTATTTTTATTATTTTTTATTTCTAATAAATGAATTCTGACAGGAAAACGTTGGGGTACTTTAACCCAGTTTCCTGTCGCATTTTCAGGAGGTAATAATGAAAATGAAGCGCCACTTGCAGGGGATACAGCAACCACTTCACCGATCAAACGAAGCTCGGGATACATATCTAATGCAATCTTTGCTTTCATTCCAGGTTTAAAACGCCCTACATCTTTTCCTTTATAGTTGGCTTGAACCCAAAATGAATTTTTTTGAACCAATGGCATTAATGCTTGCCCTGCACGCACAACACTGCCTTTTTGAAGGTTAACTTTACCTACTTGACCTGAAATAGCAGCAACAATTTGAGTGTATGATAAATTAATTGACGCTTCTGCCAAAACAGCCGCAGCTTCTTTCACCGCGGGTGCTTCATCGCCTTTTGCACCTTGCTCTTCCATTAATTGATTAATATTAGCCCGTGTTGCATCTAATTTATTTTTTGCAACATTAAGCTCAGCTTTTACATCATCACCCACTTGTTTTGATAAAACCCCTTGTTTAACCAAGGCTATTTGGCGCTGGTATTTAGTTTGTATATCTTTTAAGTTAGCTTCTGCCCCTTTCATTTCTGCAGTTGCGGCAATAATGGCATCATTAACAGCGTTATTTGCTGATGACACTTTTTCATAAGCAGCGCGTGCTTGATCTAAACGGGCTTGATATAAAGCAGGATCTATTTGAGCAATAAGCTGCCCTTTTTCAACATGCTGATAATCTTTTATTTCTACGCTTGTGATCTGCCCTGATATTTGGGGTGATACATATAAAATATTACCGTGAATATAAGCATCATCTGTACTGGGATATATTTCTTGATAGCGCACATAATAAAAACCCGCTGTTATTAATAACGATAACACCAATAACGTTATAATAACGCGACCGAATGAAAATGTACGCTTTTCCATCATAATCCCTTATTTAATGATTGTAATAAGTAAGAATATTTATAGCTTTTTAATGTTTCATGTAAAAAAACATAACAATGTAAAAAGCCGTTACATAATTCACACTCTAAAACTAGCGCAAAATCACATTTTTTCCATTTGATTTATTCTTTATCAGCATTTGATGTTTTGCTTATTTTGTAAAATAACGCGCTGATGTAACCCCTTTACACCTAAAGCCGCAGATGTATTGGCGGCTCGAATTCATCTAAAATCACATCGCTTATCTATGTTCATAAGGTAAGAATGTAAGAATCGTTTGCTGCCTTAAGTATCTTGGGTATAAATAAAATCTGGTTAGGGGATCAAAGGGGGCATTTAAAGGGGTATATACCCTTCATCCTTGAAGTTGCAGATGTGTTGGCGTCGCGAATTCACCCCAATCACATCGTTTATCTATGCTCATGGGGATTCATTTATTTGCCGCCTTCCTGCATCTTCAAGTTTATTGGGTATATTAGATATAAATTAAAAAGCGGTGTTTGAAAATCCAGTTGTTTCTTTGATCTTTAGCTGACGACCTAGTGCGGTAAGAGGGTGAACAACAATTAAGCCTTTTACTGATTTTTTCAATTTACCTAAATCAGCTTGTTCTTGTTTTGTTAGTGCACGGTTAAACTTCATTTGATTAACATCAACACTTTGTTTGTAAACCACTCTTTCCCGCTGGCTTTGAACCGCGTTAATTTTCTTTTTTTGTTGTTCTATTTCTTTACGAGCTTCTCCAGCAACGAGTGCATCTTTGCGATCTGATGCGGCAGTTAGCTTTTTTTGTAAGCGTTCTAAACGATTATTTAATTGCTGAAGTTCTTTGTTTAAATTCATTTTGTAACCTGTTTTATTAAGGGAGAACTTAACGTGATTTTTTATTTTTGTTACATAAATCTGCGTCAAATTCATAAGGAGAAATAACTAAACCTTCTCCTTCATGATCTGGAAATATAGCGATGGATAGCCCATCATCTTCAAGCCCTGCCGTCCAGCGGCTTTGCCACTTAGCAATTGAAATAGATTCAAGTTTGCAGTTTTTCCAGTCTTCAGTTAGCCATGTTTGGGCAAATTCTTTTGCGGGCCAAATCGGCACACAATCCTCGTCTTCTGAATTTAACATGACACACCCGTGCTCATCGACCAAAATCCAGATTTGTCGAGTGAGCATTACATGTTCAAGCATGTATTGATAACGTTTTTCACCGTTATAAGCGTAAATCTCAGCGACTTTTGCTGCATTTATCACGTCTGACATGAATGTTTCCTGTGTTTATTCATAAAGTGGATTATGACAAACCGAGATCAAATACACCATTAGATTCTTGCTAGAATTGTGTATTCTCATTATTTTTCTATTTATACTCAAGATATTTGAAGATGCAGAAAAGCTGAAAATAATTCTTACCCTATGCACATGGGGATTAATGAAATTGCCGCCTTCCTGCATCTTCAACTATCTTAGATATATGCAGCTTTAAGGAGCCAGCAAATTTAAAAAAGTTCAAATAAGGTGAAATGAAAAGTGAGTGCAATGTATTTTACAAAAACAAACTACAAAACTTGTGTCAATTTAGGTAACCTTCATAACACATGCCCAGCGGCAGTAAATGCAAACGGTAATATTACTTCCGCTTCTTGTTATATTGATGTGACAATGCCTGTTTCAAGAAATGGGAAATTGGTTTATCTTGTTGAACATATTTATTGTGAGAGTTTCTAATTGCGAATTCAAGCCTGTAACTCGCAATAAATAATAAAAATGTTATCTAGTGTTATTCTTTAGGTTTTTTACCTTTGACTCAATAGTTTGAATGTTTTCTCTGTATTATAAAATAGTGGTGTCATGTGTGGAATGCGGGATATAGCCGTTAATTGACTTTAATACATTCAATAATACATCTTTCTTAATAATATCATCTTTGTATTTAGACCTTACTATCTCTATTATTTTAGGTATTTTCTGCACATATGGATGTTTAAAGTCATCTTTTATATCTTCATCTTTTAATATAGTAATAAATGTAATCAATTGATCATGAAACTTTGCCTTGTTTAGAGCTTCACAAGATTGAATCCAATCTTCTCTATTAAATATTGCCAATAAATCTTTTCTAAAATTCTCTTTTGTAGTGCTTCTTGTTTTTGTAGTGCTTCTTGTTTTTGTAGTGCTTCTTGTTTTTGTACTGCATGTTTTTTCTAAGGCAGTTATTCCTTCTAACATCTTTCCGTTAAGGAAATGTTTAGCTTTTAAACGATACAAAACAGGTGTTATTTTAGAAATAACAGATTCTTTAACGCTATCAACGCTATCAACGCTATCAACGCTATCAACGCTATCTACTTCCTCTAATAAAAATTGAGCGGTTGTTATTAACTCTTGATCTTCAGCTTCAACTGACTGGGATAAAAAACGTCCCAAATCATCATGTTTTTCAAAATAGTTATTCCAAGTTTTTAACATTTTAGTTTGTACATTTTCTATATTTTCACATGGAAACTCAGAAACGGAAGACCTTGGAGATGTAGGGACTATTGAAGGCTTTGATATTACTTGAGATACAGGAAGTGCCGAGGGACGTGAAATCTGATCATGTTCAATTTTTGGGTCTACAGCTGTCTTTAACAAAATAGCGCCTGTTACAAGCATCCCCGCACCAATAAGAGCAAGGCCTATTAATAAGAAAGGTGAAACAGAAATAGCACCTATTACAAAAAGTGTCGTTACTGCAATCAAAACAGCGGCTATTGCTGCTGACACTACAGTGAGTAGTACACCGACCACAATTTGCGTATTTTTATGGCTTAAAAGGCTTCCATTAGTTTGTATCTCAAAATCACTATTGCTAATTTTTTTAACAACTTCTGCTTTATTGTTTTGGTTATTTTTGCTTAATGAAAGTGCGCTTATACTATCACGATCTATTGAAGTTATTGACATAATAAAAGTATTTATTAAATTATAAATAAACAAACTAAAATTAACATGTAAAATAAAGTGAATTAATAAATAAAAGGCAGTAAAAATATTAATATTTTTATCAATATGATACGCCCATCAAGATACTTGGAGGATGCAAGAAAACGGCAAACCATTCTTACCCATGAGCATAGATAAACGATGTGATGAGGGGAATGAGAAAAGCGAACGCATCGGCAATGTCAAGGATTAAGGATGTATTCATATGAATCTAAGTAGCCCTTTGTTAAATCTTTTGTTTATATTTTTATTTTATGAAAATAAAAATATTATTGACGCGTTTTATTTTTCCCGAAGATGTATATCTAATAAACCTTGGTTTTTCACTGCTTATGTTCATCAAAAATAATGAAATGTAACCTTGTCTTTTTATATTTATTCGTTATTTTAAAGCTAGATATGAAATATCTTTCATTGGCTATAATATGAAAATGGCCAAGCGAATAAAAAACATTTTATTCTTATACCCAAGATACTTAAAGAGGAAGGAAGGGTATAAGTACGTCATAAGGGCCCGTAATACTGCTTGCAACATATCTCATCTTTAGGATGACGAGAGT
>JACLAC010010672.1_pt1 | contig 23958 bp, 14 predicted proteins | sample 8027881 | NCBI WGS metagenome assembly JACLAC01 (sample SAMN15725517, study PRJNA655200) | protist metagenome | isolation source: fluorescence activated cell sorting (FACS) single amplified genomes of... | place: Spain: Blaines Bay Microbial Observatory, Mediterranean Sea | collected 2016-01-19 | reverse complement strand
TTTTTTTACAAAAAACACGGTGCGTGTCCCACCAGTGTTCGCAAGCATGCACAGCAGCAAAAGTTATACTACTAATAATAATACGAAATTTTATATTTTTTTAATGATGTATTCTTTACTCTACTACTACGATACTGGTAGAACAAGAACAGCTTTTGGCGCACCGTGCGAGACGCCCACAGGTGCATCAATCAAACTACATCACAAGTAAACGAAAGCAAGAATATTTCAAAACAAAGAAGAGCAAACAAGAAAAGAAATCATACGAAAGATCATGTCCGCAAATACAGAAGCAGTTGCGAACAGCGGTGCATTTGTGTCGCTGTTGGGGGAAACTCTGAAAGGCAAAGATGGTACTGTCAATACCGTGGATGCCCTGAAAGACAAATACGTCGCCTTGTACTTTTCGGCCCACTGGTGTCCTCCATGCAGAGGGTTTACACCAAAGTTTTCAGAGTGGTATACAAAAGACTTAAAAGAGAAAGGTCTGGAAGTGGTGTTTGTATCAAGCGATAAAGGAGAAAAGGAGTTCAATTCGTATTATGGCGAACAACCCTGGTTGGCTTTGCCATACGAAGATCGAGAAAGAAAAGCAGCGCTTTCAAAGCAGTTTAAGGTTCAAGGCATTCCTACGCTTGTTATCCTGGACAAAGATGGGAGCGTGATAACCACAAAAGGGCGTGGAGCTGTATCTGAGGACCCGACGGGCGAAAAATTTCCATGGCATCCACCAACTTTTGAAGAAGCCCTTGGTAACGAGTTTGTTAAAGCCGATGGCTCCAAGGTAACCAAAGAGTCATTAAAGGGAAAATACCTTGGCGTATACTTTTCTGCCCATTGGTGCGGCCCATGCAGAGGTTTTACCCCAAAGCTGGCTGAATGGTATAAAAATGATCTTTCAAAGAAGAATTTTGAGATTATATTCGTATCAAGTGACAGAGATCAGGCTGCATTTGACGGCTATTTGTCGGAGATGCCATGGCTAGCCTTACCTTTCTCTGACAGGGCAAGAAAAAGTATGTTGTCGGACATGTTTGATGTTGAAGGCATTCCAACTTTTGCTATTGTAGGACCAGATGGTAAAATTATCAATTCTGATGGAAGATCAGCTGTATCGGCTGATCCCACGGGCAAAGATTTTCCATGGTACCCTAAACCTGTCAATGATTTGTCGAGCGGTGCGTCAGCAATCAACGACTTACCATCGCTGTGCGTTTTGATGGAAAAAGCTTCAAATGAGAAAAAAGAAGAAGCTACTGTGGCTCTAGAAGCTGTTGCAAAGCCACTATATGACAAAGCAAAAGTATCCGGGAAGGAGCCGGACATGGCGTTCTTTACTTGCACCCAAGTTGGCGGTCTGTGTGCCCGACTTCGCGAAATGACCAAACTCGGCGATGCTAAAGACGATGTAATACAACTCATTTTTATGGACATCCCCGATAATGGTGGGTATTATGTTTACAAGGAAGACGTAGTGGATGTCGGCAAAGCAATTTCTGACTTCTACAGCTCCTACCGCGCCGGTTCGTTGGAAAGGCAGCAACTGTAATCAGCAAGCAGGACAAAGAGCGACAATGGCAAAACATAAAATAACGTACAGATAAACTCCATTCTTATCACGAAAAAAATTGATTTGCTAGCTAGTGCTAGTAGTAGTATAGCGATAGTTTCTTCATATTTATTTATCAGTGTGATTATGATATTAAATTATTATATACTGTAGTCTAATTACTATGATGATGAGCGGTGGATATGATGTGGTGTGATGGCGGCTTTTTTTTTTCTTGAATGATGAAAGAAAATAATTTATATTCTTTTTATATTATTATTGTTGTTGTTGTTGTTGTGTGTTGAGATGAAGAATGATGATGATGATGAATTAAATGATGAATGAGAAATATTCAAATGATAATGGCCCTCTAGCGCCACCGCGATCCCATTGCCGCTTGAAACTTTGAACGTACAACACCCGCCAGCATTGACTATACTCCGGCGAGTTGAGTGAATAATATCGCAATTTATTCTTTTGTCATACGCCTGAAGAAAACTGAACTTATGAAGGGTGGTAAGGACAAGGACAACAAGTCTACAACTGGCAAAAGAAAACGCGAAGGTGAAAGCGGAAATGCAGCAAACGTGAAGGCTGAGAAGAGGAAATACAAGCGAAGAGGTGTAGACGAAGACGAAGAGGATGGAATGCATCAGAACACATCATATACTATGCCAGATTATGATGAGGATTTTTGGAAAAGCGTGACAAACCCATCAACAACGACAGTGAAAAATCGCCAAGAGGAGTTTATTGAATACCAAATCATCGGCCAAGTGTGCAGGGACTTGGTGTTTGATTCATACACAGATATGAATAAAAGTCTACAGCGAATATTATCTTTAGTAAAAGACATGCATAATAACACTGATAACATACGCGAATATGAGAACAACTTTCATATCGTATTTACGAAGCATTTCCACGAAAATAAGAAGCAGCTGCATAAAATTTCGGTTGAGTTGGAAGGTGAAACTGGTATGTCAGTGCGTGACCATAGAGTTATGAACCGGCCACCAATTACGTTATGGAGCGATTGGACTTTAATTTTGGAAGCAATTGGAATGTTCAAGCCTATTAAAAAAGATAGGATAACATTTTTAAAGTCCGTTGCTGATGTATTACAATACCGCGAAATTCCTGCTAATGTTCACTTCGACGAAGGCTTACTCTCCTGCGATTGTATGATAATTGCTGATGGTGTACTTGAATACAAAGCACTGAAAACCCTAGATTATTACCAGTCGAAAAAACTACCGAGCAATGCTAGTAATGTTTACGAAGTTGTGCAACGTATGAAAGCCCCTTGCATTATTGGGGAGATGAACTTGTTTTTTCCGCCTGATAGGAAGGAAGAATTTATCGCCGCGATAGCTGAGGACCAAACGCGTTTAAAGATCCGCATCAACAAGCCGAGAAAATTTGTCACAAAAACAATTTGTAAATGTCTGTACGTTCCGAGGGGAATGATGAATGCTATTTTGAAGCGTGTGGAGAGAAGAGAATGGAGCCAAGTCTTGGTGCGAGCAATGAAAATACATTTAAAATCAAAAAACTTCCAGAAATTAGGTAAAAGTTTAGGATTGCAGAAAAAGGAAATATCTGAATGTACTCAAATTGCAGTGAACACAAATGGCATTGAAAGAGAAGCTGAACAGAAATGTAGGGCGTGTCAAAGTACTATATTTCTTGACTTTAAGCCGGATCCAAAAAAATGCAAGTGCAAAAAATGCGGTTTGGTCACAGACCGAGCATTTGTCTTGGATTATACTTTTTTTCCATGGGAAAATTACCTAAATGGGGATACCACCTTGGCGTCTCCACGTAAACCTCCACCTGCTCTGGCCAAATTATGCGAAACATTTGAAGGTAAAGAAGTTAGAATTTCCTTTGGACACTTCGTAAAGGAATACAAGCCAGTAATTGAATGGCTTGAAAAAGAACAGAGGCGCGTGGAATGGATGATAGACTATCCCACACAAGCAAAGACTCTCGAAAAGATTATTCAAAGGGTAAAGGAAGAGGCGGATAAAATTAAGAGTATTAATTCAAGCATGGGCATGTTCAAACAGGCACTAGCACAAAAATGTGCAGCTTGCGGAGGAAGAGAATTCGAAAACGATACCAAAAAAGGGACTAGAACATGCAAAAATTGCGGTTGGGTAAATGAAAGGAGGGTTCGGGCAGAAGGCGCTGCATTTCGTATATTCGAAGGTCAAGATGACCGAAATCACTTTGTACGTACAATGTATCAAAGTAAAATAATTTTGCCACTCCTTGCCAACAAACTTCACACTAACACATTATTATATTCAACGAGGTAGGGGCCAAAGCGAGATCCACGAAGGAAAAACATGTCAGAAACTACCCCAGGAGGGCCGCTTTACCTTCGAGGTATCCAACGGAGAGCTCAAAATCAACAGCAAAAAAATTCTGGTGACCAAGCATCTGAAGCTACAAAAGAAGAGCAACGACGTAAAGCGGAACGAAAGATACGAGCTGTGGGTAAACAACTGCAACTTAACGACATTACAATCCAGCGAGCGTGCGATTGCTTCGGCTATTTCCGTGATGCATTGAAAAAAATGCAAAGACCGGAAGGTGTTTTAGGAGCATGTCTAGCGCTGGCAGTCAGAGAAAATTTAGGTGCTGTTGCTGCGGATGGTATAACGGAGCCTAAAGTCATAGAGCAAATCGAAAGTGATATCGAGCTAAAATACATTGAAAAGAGAAAGTGGTTCACTATGATCAAAAACAAGTTTGATTTTTCTTATTCCTTTGCTATAAAGACCCTGCTGACGCTAAAGTCTTACAAACTAAATATCATAACGAACATGCAGGACAATAAGCTTTGGGATATAATGAAAAATATACCAGTGTTTGTACATCTCAAGTCGCAAGGATCAAAGAAAACTATGTTAGATTGCCTTTCTCAAATTTGCAATTCTTACAGTATCAAGATGCCTAAATACGATGAAAAGGAAGTTAGGAAAGTCATTCAAATTGAGATTCCGCGTAATAAAAATTGGGACATCAAAAGTAGAGTTGCAGGAGATGTTTTTACTATGAAAGATCATTTTGAAAAGCTGTACGATGAAAGAGATATCCCAACGCATGACTGGCTTCGTAACACTTACATGTATTTAAAAGAGTCTACAGAAGCGCTCAATGAGCTTGGATGTTGGTGGTGGAATTTGCCATTGTTGCCACAATCAGCATCTTATGAGGTTTGTGCATCATTGAATCGTTGCGCAGTGAATTCAAAACTTATTTTACGCACAATAATTCAGGACTATGATAAATTTTCAAGTGGTGTCATTAAACAAAATGATTTTATTAAATTGCTAGGTGAAAATAGCGTGACCGACATTCCCAAAATTTTGTTGGTATATTTCAGATACAAATACGATGATGGCTCTGGCGACAATGCATGGATCAGCTATCATGAGTTTCTATATTATTGCAAGCATCGCGAAGTTTTAGATGCATGGCCTTACGATAAGGAGAAAGAACTTCAATTGAAGAAAAATTATAATGCTTATCCGTTTGAGAAGAATCCAAGTGTTGGCGTGTCACAGAAGAACGTCATCAAGGATCATGCAGACACAGCACCGGCTGCCTCGAAAGAAACAAAAATTAATACTGCGCATGCACGCATTGCTCGACTGGCACTCAAGGCGATTGAGCCGCATTTTTCGGCTATTCGTAAAGCGTGGACTGAATACGTTGAACATGCGAAATCGGAAGCAAGTAAGACTAGTGGTGAATTCAATCTACGCATTCAAGCGGCAAGGTCATACAAAAATGAACCGAAGAAATTTTATCGATGGATGAAGAACAATCCGAAGGCTTGTAAAGTTGTTACCGATGATCATAACTTTATGTACAGAAAATGTGGTAAACAGTTTCATACGATGCTAAAAGATCTGCAACGCATTTCTCCAGATGCAAAAAATGGTTTGATCATTCAGCTTCTCGGCCACCCAAGTGTAAATTTGAGAAGATGCATAATGTGGAGCGATGCACCACGGCTCAGTGGTTGGCAAAACAACTTAAAAACGCCTCCTTCACCATTTCCAAAGTTTTTCCCAGGTTTGAACAATTTTATTAGATTGCTGAAGAGATGTATTGGAAATGATAAGGGAATGGAACATCTACTGCGTGAAAAAATGTGGAAAGATCGTTCAAAGTTATTTTGGGACAAAATTACTAAGGTTACGGTGCCTCAAAATGAGCTGCAAGCACATTTTGTAGACAAAAACAATGACATCATGTCATACCGCACATTAGAAGATAGAGAAGAAGATTTTGACCTTGCGTTCCATCGCAAGGACCGTCCGTCTTCCGGGTTTAGAAAAAGGGATTATATGGGAATTTAAGGTAAATGGCTATACCGAGGCAATTTCTTGGCGTGTAACACGCACGCATATTTTATATAAATTCTTTTGGGAGACTAACGCGTTACAGAAATAACATGTCCAATTTTTTTTGGTGAAAGAATGATGTGTATTATCTTAAAGATTTTAACGTGTGTAAAGAAAACGAATAAAATCGCTTCTACATGTCTATATGTACTCTACGACAGTATGAAGTACTTGTATTAGTTTATAAAAACATAAAATTGCTTCGGAGATTATAATTTTCTTTAAAATTATCATATGACTCTCCTTCACAACAATACACAATAAAATCAATCAGTGTAATACTGCGATAAATTAAATACGAGTAGATTTAAATATATCTTAGCTATACTTTAAAACAAATTTAATGTGTTACTAAGTGATCAGCTACACTATCGAAAGAATCCGATACTACACGTTGCTTTTTACGGACGATAAAAAACGATTCATGGATTATAAAAAAATCTTTAAAATTCATATTGGGAATACTGGTAAAACTCACTAAAAGTAAGATTTGTTTCTCTCCAAAAATTGTTGTGGATCAATTGCGCTGCTAACCCCAATATCTGTAGTGCCTATATTGCAACGGCTGAGATTTTGTTGCTAAATACTTCCCGTATCTGGTTGGGTTTAACTTTTTAACATTTTTTTCTGGTGGTGGGGGTCCCCACTCTTTCGGTTTCTCAATTCTAGGCTTAGTTTTTTTTTTTGGCCCAAACGATTGAAATTTTTCACCATGATTAAAATACTTGCAAAACTGTGGTGTTTTTTCAATTGGTACCATGTAAATAGGTGCTTCATGTGCGCCTGTTTTAATTAGTGGACTAGGCCTTTCACTTGCCCCGAATGAAAATGCTGGCTGCCTGCGATCCACTAAAGAAAAATTCCTCTCATAAGTTGCGTCTGTGCTGCTCTCGCCAGTCGGCCCCATTGATGCCCACAATTGGGATTTCAACATTTGCTCCCTACTTGCAGTACCAAATGGTGTTCTAGGGCGTTGTTCATCTGTAAAATTATAATTTGGGCGATATGTTGTATTACACGCGCTTTCTCCTCCAGGATCGCCCATGCTGTTCCACAAGGTAGCTTTTGTCATTTGCTCTCTCGTGCTCGACCCAAAATGTGCGTTCGGGTTACGTTTGTCTAACAATTTATAACTAGCAAACTTGTAAATCATAGGCTTTAGTTCTGCTTCCATTTTTTTTGATAAATTTAAAGTCCTTATACTTTGAACGCGTTTTCGTACCATTCTTAGATTTTTCATGAAAACTGGGTCTCTGTCAAACCCATTTTCTTTTGCCCACTTCTTAATTTCTTTAGTTAACTTTGAAGAACGAGGCGAGTCTCTGAAGGCATTCTTCTCGTTCTCTCGACACTCTTGAGGTAAAAAGCTATCTCTTGGAATCCCGATTCCTAAAATTGGTGTTTTAGCGCTTTCATATCCAGCAAAACCATAATGCAGTCGCCAACTTTTATCACCACTACCCAACGGTGTTCCATCTACAATTGGTCGCCCATATCTATCTAGTCTTGGATTTTGTCTTATATACTCGATGTGAGCCTCTGCCTTTTGCTCTAAAGTTATAGCCCTTTGTTCAATCTTACTTGGTTTTTTTGTTTTGCTTGGTGTTTTTTTTATTGGTGATATCATTTTTACGTAACAATTTGCGTTTATCGACGATATATGTTAATTTCCATACTTGCAATTTTGCCATACTTTTGAAGCCATGCTGAGCGAACGCACATTGAGTCTCCTCTGTTCTTTTTAGAGACTATTATTATTTATTATTAATAATTATTTTATTATTATATTTTTTTTTGTAGTATAAGTAGATGACAACACAGTATAATAGACCGCTACTAATTTCACTAATTATTATTAAAAAGTAGTAACCCGAAAAAAATAATAATAATAAAAAAGTAACGTAACTATTAATTTTTATATATATTATTATTATACCATTATATTATTTTAACTATTATAATTATTATTATTATAATTTTTTTTATTATCCATCTACAATAACTGGCGTACTAGGTACAGTAGTAGTAATAAGTACACCAATGGCATCCGCAGACACTCTTATTATATTGAAGGACAATGGATTTTGGCTGTCAATGTTTCTTTCTTCAGGATGACGTCCTTGTCCAGCTGATGATCTAGGAATTACGGTGTACTTGTTATTTTATTGCGTTCGCAGATTCGTGAATTTGTGCACACACAGCATTGCAGAAAAAGAGTATCTATGGTTTGTCTACGGTTTCCTGCACCAACAGGGAACAAACACGATCAAAACCAATACTGTACTTGTTACTAATGTAGAGTTTCTTAATATCCCTATCTATTTCTTGACCGATGCGCCTTGAAGTTCCCGCTGAGCATCAACAACACTGGCTACATATCTATCCACCTCAGCCGCTTTTGCATTTTGTGTATTTCCTACCTTGCTTTCAAAGTCGCTTTCATCTTCCCCTACGACGTAGAGGTAACCATAAAGTGCGGTCACGTCCCAAGTCGCAAAGCCATCTTGAAATTCAACAACAACCACATGCTTATCCATTCCCATTTTCTCTTCAAAGATTTCATAAGTCATTCCGATTGTACCTTTTCGCATCTCATCGTAACGCAAATATTGCACGGTACAAATGAGTGTCAATCCATTTTTGGCCGATTTATAACAGTACATGTTTCCTTCCATGTCCGTGCCAACAACTAAGACTCCGTCTGGGCTTGAAGTCACTGATGTTAACTTAGAAGTTGACCGCAATTCGCTTCCAGCAATGTCCAGGCACACATAAGATTTGCGAAAATGGGCTTGATGCACATTTGTAGAGGCAGAATAACGCAATCGAATAATTCGTATGCTACCGTCTGCAGATGCCATATGGACGACAAAATCGTTCACTACTATACGATTATTTTGAGGTAAAAGCATTCCTGTGCCAAGCGAAATTATTGCATTTTGAGTAGACAATTTTGCTCTGGTTGTCCGACCACGACTTTCCTTCTCCCTTCCCCTACTTTTATCTGCCGGCCCACGTAACAGTAACGACCCGACCTTGTGTTTACAACTTCGGAAGACAATGCTGGCAGTTACAAAAAAGTTTACACTTTTAGTAGCAAGACTCGCCTTGTTTTCATTTTGCATATGTTGGTGCTGGTTGTGATTATTCAACAACTTGTTTATGGTAGATGCCCTTTTTGACCTTTTTTTACTCGACTTTGTTCCAGCCATACTTCTATTTATTTTCCTTTGGCGTTTTGGACTGTACAGCCTCTCAAAATCGCTACGTGAGTTGAAGGTGGATCTCCAATGAAGTTGCATCGAACGCCCATACAGTATAATTTGCAGCAAGAAGGATAAGACGATGTGTTGTGCCAGCCCCGTTGTTGAGCAATGTTGTGCAGCAATTACTAATTTCAGTGATAGAAGTCTCACATTCTTCGTCGATATCAAGTTGTTCCTGGGAACAAAGCTGTTCTACACTATTTTCAAATAAATATTTCGTGGATTCACTAGCTTCACTCTGCATTATGCTAATACTAGATCGACGTGCAAATTTGCTTTCTGCAGCAATCAACCGGTTGTTGTTTCCAAGCATTGTCTCTTTAAATCTATGTGGTGCTCCATTTTGCGCAATTTTCCGCAAATAGATGGCTATCAGTTCGTCTTGAATTTTTGGGTGGAAGCTTAGTATTGTTTTCCTGCATCTTCGTAGTCATTGGCTATAAACAAATCGATGCTGCCGGCGCTGGTATGCAACTGAGCTTTGCGTTGCAGATAACAGGCTTGTTAAATATGCTAGTGCGGCTTTCGTCTTTGGCCGAAAACAGTTTCAATGCGGTTGAAAGAATTATTGAATACTCTGAAGTTGATCAAGAGCAACCTGCCACGAAAGGAAATGATGAGGTGCTTAAAAACAAAAAGTGGCCTATGGAAGGTGCCATTAAATATGAACAAGTTGTTGCACGTTATCGCCCAGATCTACCGCCTGTTTTGAAGGGACTATCTTTTGATATTAAGAAAGGTGAAAAAGTTGGCCTTGTTGGGCGTACTGGTGCTGGAAAATCTTCGTTATTCTTGACCTTGTTTCGTATTGTTGAACGAGATGAAGGGACTGATGGCGGCTGCATTTCCATTGATGGTGTTGACGTTTCATCTGTTGGTTTGAAACTACTCCGTGAATCTATTTCTATTATACCGCAAGAGCCTGTTTTATTTGTTGGGACTATCCGCTTCAATCTTGATCCATTTGATCAATATCCTGATGCAGCTATATGGCGTGCTCTGGACAATGCTCACATGAAAGAAACTATAAAAGCTGCGGGAGAAGGGTTAGAGATGGCTGTAGAAGAAAATGGTTCGAATTTCTCTGTCGGACAGCGCCAATTAATATGCTTAGCCAGGGCCTTGTTAAAAAATTCTAAAATTTTGGTTTTAGATGAAGCTACTGCGGCAGTTGACGTTGAAACGGATCATTTGATTCAGGCAACGATTCGTAAAGCATTCTCTCATTGCTCAACTTTGACGATAGCTCACCGGCTTGACACAATTATTGACAGTGACCGCGTCTTAGTGCTTGATAAAGGAACGGCCTTGGAATTTGACACACCGAAGGAATTGTTGAATAATCCAAAATATTCCGTTTTCGAATCGATGATAAAGGAAACTGGGGAAGAGTCAGAAAAATATCTACGCTCTGTAGCTAACGGTGAAGTATCATACAAAAATGAGCTGGAATCAAAAATGGACAAAGTCGCCAGAGATCGCGCCAGTAGCTCAAGTGATAGGACAATGTCACGCAAGCTGTCCCTTTCAAACTTGGAATTAATTGTCCATGGTAATGATGATTTTTCAGCAATGGAGCGAGTTACAAATGCTTTGGTTGTATTGAGAGATGCGTTGACGGAAGATGGCCTTAGAAACACGCGGGCGGAGCTAATAGCAGAAAATCGGGTCAATGAGCAAGAATGGTACGGGATGTTATTGCATAACTTACAAAAGTTGAATTCAATTTTGGGAAATACGGTTTTAAACTTGAGTTCTGATGACAATTTTAATCGCGAATCGTTCACTCAGGAAGAACTAATGGTTTTTTCGAATACTCGATAGGTGAACCAAACGGTAAAGTTTTTAAAACACACATACGTATTTATAACGTCCTCTTACTCAAATATATGTACGAGTCGTACATATATTTAATTGAAAATATATCCTTTACATATTTCTTGACATAGTACACTTTTTTACACACTTTTTTGTAAATAACAATAAAATCATATGTTTTAAATGACCGACGATTAAATTAAACAAAATGAAACTTTGATTTTGCAAAGACCCAAACCCACGTGCATGACTTTGTTACAATGACGCTATATCATCGCCGTCGGAGTTTCCATGCGTTGCAGGATTTGAAGCCTTCAGATGAAGCAAGTCGCTTCAGAGCGAAAGCTGATGCATTGTTTCCCTCCCTAAAGTCATCCTCCTGCTCTATTGTTGCATCATCCTCTGAAACATCGCTGCCTTCGTCTAGACCTAATGGTGGGCGAACATAATTTAAGTCCACCTTGAGTATTAAGCGCTTTGGTGGTTGATCTCCAGATAATTTAGGCGACTTGTGTACCAAACCATTCCCACATATATTTGGCCATGAGTCTCCCTTCATGAGCAAAACGGAATTTGTTGACATTTGTTTAATTAATTTTTGTGGCACGCAACCCTCATTCGTATCGTCTTCATCAGTTTCATCGAATATAGTCCACCGCACTGAGTTATCGTCAGTAGTACAGGTACCAGGTCCTATGTAGCTAACAATTGCCCTGCCAACGTATGCATCCTGATGCCAGCGCCAGCAAGCGTTGTACTGGACAATTTCTAGTCTTAAAGTGATAAACGGTACCTCTGGACACAAACGCGCGCACATTGAAGCAATAGACTCGGCATCGGCTAGCACATCACCACGAAATGAAGCAGGCAAACTTGCAACGAGGTACCCAGACGCCTCTCGAATTCTGGACTCTACGGCTGCCGCATCAAAAAGCAATGAATCCTTACACGACGGGTCATTACAACCATCAGCGCAGGTGTCACGCTCTGGAGCAATTTGTATCTGCTCGACGGCGAACTCTCCAAAATCGAAGTCACTTTCCTCATACAAACTGAGCCACTTTGCTATTTTTTTCTCCTTTCGATGTGGACCCCTCTCGAAGAAGCAACCTTTTGCACTTTTTTGCCTTGCGGTTTGCTCAAGTCCATCAAACGATGCTGATTTGGCCCTGACGACACGGCCTTGTAACTCGGCTTTCTTCGTCCTGCTGGAAAGACTCATTCCCTTCGCATGCGTGCAGGGCAATAACGATCATGAGCCTCAAGTGGAAGATGGAAGATGCGCCGACAAACGCGACATGATGAAGAAAAATAATAGTGCGAAAAGGATCAAGAAGAAGGAAGAGAAAAAAAAAGAGACAGAAGCATAAGTTATTATAATAGACTAATATATAGTCTAATAAATAAATAATTAAGAAGAAGAAGAAGAGAAGAAGAATAAAATAAAAGAATATAATTATTACTGTGGTGTAATAAACAAATATAATAATAGCTAATTATAATAACTATGTGTAATACTGTGTATTGATATAAAACAGCATCGGCACAGCACCACACAACAACAAATATAAATACATTAGAAAGTAGCAAGTCTCCCTCGGGCTGGTATGGCCGGTAGACTAAAGCGAAGGGCCTATGCACATTCCGTGTGTCAGCCAACCAAGAAGAAGATAAAGAAGAAGACAATACACCAAAATAAAAAAAAAATAAAAAAATATTTATGCTATGATGATGATGAGGTAAAAAAAATAAACTAATAAAATATGAAATATAAATACAACAGGGCATCGCACTACTACATATTTTTTTTATAATTTGAATAGTAGGTAGCAGTAGGCAAATTCCTTCTGTTGTCTGTATCTGCGCAGCGGGATGCACGGCAAGATGAACTGCCGTCTCCTTGGCGCTGCAAGACGGGAACATTTGAAAGGTTGCGTTCAATACTACCATAATAGTATGTCAAGACGTATTACTCGTAGCCAGAGCAGAAGTCGCAGCCGAAGCATGAGCGCTTCGGTCCAGGACTCAAACATAAAAAGCAAGCCTTCCAAAAGACCTAAGAAAAAAAGTAAGTTAGATCCAGTTGCTGAGGTAACAGATGACTCCAAAATGAGTGATGCGCAAGGGCGGAAGACTTCTTTTGAATCTCGTGTTGGCACTTTCAAAATGGTTATAAATGCGAATGATTCTCTACAGGATAGCAGTGATGCGGCTCTAGGTGTATTGTTTGAAAGTCTGTTGAAAGCTTGCAATCAGCTGAAAAAAGATATGCAGGCGGAAAGCGGCACGTGGACGGACGATGATATCAAGGTGGAATTACAGGATTCTTTGGGGCACTCTTTGATTGAGTCCGCAGGAGATCGTATAGATTCTTTCGTTTCAAATAGTATCACTAAGGGTAAAAAAAGAAAGAAAGTAGCAAATACAGCAAAAGACATGGATAAAGGGGACGTATTGAGCTGGTTGCCTGGCTTGTTTGCGTTGGCGTTGCGTTGCGCTATCCAAGGTCACGTGTCCGGCAGGATACCTTTCGAATTGCTTGACAATGTACTTCATACTCAAACAATATCCATGTGCGAGAAAATTTGGAATTTTGTTGAATCAATGTCAGAAGCCATATCACATGAAACACTGGTACCATCAGATGGCAGAAATATCAATAGCAAACTTTGGCTGCTTCGAGTAGCAAACAACTTGTTGAAGCGACTGTCTACAACGCAGAATTCATTCTTCTGCGGTAGAATCTCACTTTTCTTGGCAAGAATTTTTCCACTGTCCGAAAAAAGCGCATTAAACCTAGCAAAGAAGAGAAATCTTTCAAACGTTACAACTTTCAATTCTGAAGAAGTCTTTAACGAATTTGCGAATATGAATGATAACATCAACGAGGAGGAACCAGCGTCCAAGATATCGTATGATTGCTACTCAAATTTTTGGAAATTACAGCACGAATTTTTACGCGATCCATCGAAAATTCTAAAGGGTCCTGCTCTGAGAAATCAGTTTTTGCAGAAAGTCCATGGTGTTCTAGAATTGTTTGCGAAGCATCCTTTGCCACAAGGGGACAAAATTGCTGACGATAGCGATGTCGGGGATATTGGTAATTTACCGACTATTGAAGAGGATAGTGCACAGCATTTCTCAGCTGTCAAATATTTAACAGCGGCACGCCTCTTTCGGCTGCAACTCATTGATCCCCAATTACGACGACATGTTATGTGTCAAATTTTGATCGTGCTAGAAGAAATTCGATTCTATGGTGAAAACCTAAAAAAAACAGAGTATCTAAAAATTGCAACGTGTAGGCACGACGTATTGAAGTTGCTTTGCTCGACAACCCCAGATGGCAAAGGGTTTGCTGATGCTGTGGTGGAGACTCTGAAAAGTTGTGTAAAATGGAAGCTATGGAAGTATAATGAAAAATGCCCAAGTTTTGAAAGATTTCCAGATCCTAACGACGCTAATGTAAGGCCAGCAGAAAAGAAACAAATGCTGATTGAAATAAACTCTGCAAAGGAAAAAGCGACAGGAATTAGTTCAAAAGATGCAATTTCACGACGAAGGGCAAAGGCAGCAATGACTGTACAACCCGCGTTGAAAAAATTTTGGGTTGGTGCGAACGATGATGCGGGAAATTTTAATTTGGTCTCCCATTGTGATGAAAATGAAAGCACCAAAGATTTACAAGTTTGGTATCAACAAGTTGTGGATGCGGAAGATCCCATAAATGAAATTGAAGACATCTATCACCCAAAGCATGACAAAGTGTACTGTTGGAAGTCCTTGCGATTAACCGCTTCTAAGCAATTTGACATTTTCCAGAAACTAGATGATGGCAGTGTGGTGTCAGCAGCACAAAATCTTGGATACGTAGAAAAGAAGGACTGTGAGGCTGAAAACGCAGACAAAGTCACTGATGAAGATATAGATGATTCCAAGAGTGCAGACGATATGAAGAAGCCAATTGATTCTGTTGAGAACTAAATATAAACCTATCATAAAAAGTATGATTTTAAATATAGAGGTTACTAAGTAATCAGCTAACGTACACTATCGAATGAAGCAAAAGAATACACTTCTACACACTATTTTATAAATTATTAGACTATATATTAAAACACTAAAAGAAATTTTTTTCTCTCAACCAACCATATTTACAACTTTGTTTTACTTGTTTTGCTTACTTTTAATGCACTACGTATTTCTCCGTGGTCTTTCACAACTGCATTAAACTTCAAAGTCGGTACGGAAAGTGCTCGGCTCGAATGACGTTCTGAGCTTTTTATGTCGAAATTAAGCGATTCAGCCTCGATGGCGCACTTAGCAAATTCTTGGCAGGCATGCTTTGCGTATACTAAATGCACTTTGTTGATAGGCGGTATTCTTATTCCTGAAACTGAGCCAGATAGAGTAATTTCATCCATCTTTACTGTTTCCTCTTGACATAAAACTTTGATCGATTCACCGCCTGGTAAAGGGTGTATTCTTGACAACTTCGCTGCATCTGTAAATTCAAGAGGATAGTCTTGTGGTACCTCTTTCAGCCGCATGTTGCTACTTTCGTCGTCGGCTACTTGAAGCTTACAATTTTGTGGTATATCATCAGCCTGAAAATCTGCATCCAAGCGAGATTCCCCATACATATTTTTTCTATCTTCCTCGTAGACTAACATACCTCGGCGAATGTGTCGCAGGAGTGCGGAACACGCTTCATATACTTGTAAATCTGATTTGCTGATATCATCTGCAAGCAAAATAAAGGAAGAGCTTCTACTACTTTTTCGACTTAAAGTTTCGTCATTTCTACTGTTTTCCCCTATTTTGTCAATAGATTCAATTCTAGAATCACGAGTGTTCCGCTCGAGAATCTTTGCCTTGTCTTGCACTGCTTTTAAAATTTTATCTGGTGTAGTCTCAAAGTCAAAAGATATTCTTCCGTATTCATCTCCGTCATCCTCAAGGGATATTTTTGTCTTAACATTATTTTGCACTTCTGCTTCCTCTACATCCTCTATGAAAGATCCGTCTGGTCTGACGTCATAAAGCATCGGATCCTTTGAATCATCTTCTAAAAACTCTTCATACCCAACGCTGGGGCTACCAGCAACCCCGGACCAGCCTTGGATCTGCAACACTCGAAATGCTACTAAGTGGGCAAAAAAGTGTCTCACCTCCCGTTCCCAATGCAAAAACAGGTCTGTAAATGTACCAGACTCAACTAATTGTCGAACAAGAACTTCTGCTTGCTGCTGAGGTATCGTATCCCATATGGCATACAAAAATTCGATTCCTTTGACTGTTACTTGCGATGGATTATCGATACATAGTAAGATTCTCAGAGCAGAAAAGAAGTAGTGAAAATCAAACGAAGTGTTCATTCTTAGGCGGTTCAAACTTTTCAACGAAAATTTACTTATCGATCTACGTTCATGCCAAGTCCCCATACTTACTATCCAAGACCTAAACATCGCCAGTGCAACCGAAACTTCACTCAGATCTCTTGCATGGCATGCATTGAAGGTCAATTTCATCATAACATCCATCACTCCAGGGCAAACAAGCATCATACGGCTTAGGCGAATCAATGCGTCGGATTGATTTCTCTGTACTTTCAATTGCAACAAAAAGGCCTTTAGGACATGCGCAAAAAATGGAAGTTGATGGTACTGGATATCGCCCTTAACAACAGCAATACGATCAAAAATTTCTTCCATATACGCTCTACACACCAAGTAAAACAAACGCTTCTTACCATGCATTCGTAAAACCCACGACGCTTCTATGCGCTCTACCCTTTGCTTCTTCACGGCCTCGGCGTACAATTCTTCGTTCAGAAAGTCTGATTTTACAAGATGCTTGTTGCTAAAAGTGTACTTCTCACCATTTCTTTCTAGCTCTTTCTTTTTATTGATTATCTGTTTCGCTGCGTCTGGGGTTGTTGCTGTAGTTGGTAATAATTTGTTTTGTGCTAATATTTCCTCTTTCTTGCTTGTTGCCAAGAATTCTGCTAAAGGGCTCCAGTCGAGAACCAAAACAGTCGGATCCCCATGTAGACCTGGCAAAAAAGACCTGTTTCGTGTCAATCCCCTTGTCTCTCCATTTTTACTAAAAGACGCACGTCTCTTGATTGTTGATAGCTTTTGAATTGCCATGCGCCCAGCCGATCCTTCCCATTCCGGTAGAGGTTTGTCAATGTCGTCTTCTGACAGAATGCTTTGAACAATGCACTCTCCAAACTTGGGTAGTCTGAATATAGAAATCGCCATGACGTGTGCACAAAAAGCATACTGTTCATCATCCGTACCTTCGAATCTTAATTTCCTTAGGCAAAATGCTAGACAGCGTGTGAGTAACGAACGTGCAGACAAGACAATATCCACGGCTCTTTCATCAATTAGATTGTTGTTTGCATCAAACGCAGACGGTGCGACAGGATCAAAACCCAGCAGTGATAAGTCTGCAAGCTCTCCACGACGAAATGTGCCCAAAATCAAACGGAAAAGAAACCGCCGTTCCACAAAGTCATCACTTTGGGCCTCAAGTTTTGATAAAAAATAATCAATGATAGAAAGGAACAGTTCCTGTGCAGATTGCTTGGCATGATGATTCGAATATACGAAAGAGACCATTGACTCTTTGTGCGTATGAAGTATCAGGTTTAGCATATCTTTCAGCCTTTTGTAGTACGTTAATCTGCCATGCTGTACATTTTTTTTGTGTGTAACACGGTAGCTAGAGTATTTCGTCATCTTTCCCAGTAATGATCCCAAGGTTTTTGCCTCTTTTGGTAAGTTGTTATTCTTCTTTGTCCTCAAAAACGATAATAACCCCTTGTGCTGATTCCCAACAATGACTGGGCTAGCTGTTTTAATTCCATCCTCCGTCATCACACCACTTATCAACTGCGCCAAAGAAGGCGTCTTCCTGAAAGTCATTATGCCCTCTACATATCCAACTTTTTGCCCACGAAACCATAAAGGCTCCTCAAACTGTGTTTTTCGACCGACTTGGCCAGCCCGAGATTCTTTCTCTGAAAATGAGTACATTTTATCCATTTGAAGCCAGCATTGACCCCATACGTCATCTACTACAGTAATTTTTTTGTTAAAGTACGTCTTTATGTCCATTAAAGCCACTCTAATCGTGGAACTCAAAACATCGCTGAATGCAGCTTCATCGGACAAAATTCCTGGAAGGTCATGGCCCTTCCATATTAGTGTCCATACGTTGCCAAATGGATTTTCTGGTTCCTTCTGTACCGGCGATGTGTTTGAAATCATTTTGTGGTCTGGATTATTAAAGTCGTATTTAAACGTGAAGGACCGCTTTGAAAATGCCCTAACGTCTTCAATCTCATCTCGATCGTCGCCGTCTTTGTCACTACTGCTATCTCCATTGCTGCCATTTTTCGCTACGGAGTCCAAGGTATGGTTCAAAAAAGCATGGTTCATTACTATACGCACACCTTTAAAGGCAATTGGCCAACGTGCGTACTCCTTCATGACAATGTTAAAAGCTAGGCGACCGGAAAAACTTTGGTTCTTCTGTGAGAGGAGTGCAATGTCGTAGTGCACCGGGCCCGTTGCAATTTCATGTAGCGTGAAGCTGCTGGTCCCAATGGACTGGTGCTGCGTAATTGTGTTGTAGTCAATTACTTCTATATTCAGACGCTTTTCGGTTAGGTCTCTGGCACCGCATTCAAAAAAAAAGTGGAAAGAATCTTCCCACACGGGATGAAGGTTTGACGGCTTTACGGACGTCTTGTGCTCAGTTCCATCCCAATTAAAAATTACGTATGGATCACTAGATGCTACATCTTTTGGAACCAGATTTCTACCTTTAATATGCGATATATGTACCAGGAATCTCGTGTCGCTAAGGCTTGCACGAACAGCGTCAGAGTCACTGGAAGATGAGTTATGCTTATTCAGCCGGTCCTTTGTCTTCCCTTGCGGCCCCCTGAAGCTTGTCGAGATGATCCTACCATGCTCATTTTTGGACACAGTGGCGGTACTGTGACGGCAACCCATGAGCTCAACCTGATTATGGTCGTGACTATGAAGCTGAAGTAAGAGTTGGGACGACCACCTAATGTACCCCCACCAAGCCCTACTGGCGATGTCTTTTCATCAGATTTTCTTCTCGCGCTCGTATCCATTTTTTTTTGTTGTGTCTCCTCCTCGTCGTCTTCTTATTACATATTTTATTATTATTATTATATTATTATTTTATTATCATCATCATCTAGAGTATTTATTATCATATAATAATATTTACTAGCTACTACTATTAGTCGTCTAATCATATTTATATTATAGACGACTATCATCGGACCCCGCTGCTGGGGTGTAGTAATAATAATGGATAATTATCAAATGCAACAACACACTCACTATATCAGAGTTGTTGTTGTGGCGCACCAATTTATTTTTTTTTCATTATATTTATTAGTAATCAATCATCATTTCATTTCAGGTTATCAATAATAAACAACTGTTTAGCGTGTTCTAATAATAATAACAGTATGTAGCATTTGTATTCGTTTGCAGTCAATGCATTAAATCTCCTATCTATCACAATCTGGTATTATTATCGTACAACATACAAGAGAGCATAATATATCCTCCTACGTAATGTATAATAAAAAGAGAAAAGAGGTCATCATAGCTTTAGTACAAGATTATCCAGTAGACGACTTCACTTAAGAAGAAAGAAGAAGGGCTGAATAATAGATAAATATAATACAATAATGTTTACTAGACGAAGGACAATGGGATACTATGAAGGAAGTATCAATAAACTTTTTTTTCCAACAACTTCTCCAAGGGAAAGGAGAAAAGGTTGACGATCTTATCTTCTTTCCTCGTAGTATAATAGTAATTATGAGTAGATAGTAGTTGACCTACTTTTCTTTCCATTGTCTTTCCCATTTGCCATTTCTACTGGGTCGTCCACCTTAACGCCATTCTCCTTCGTTTTATGCGCTCTCACCGCCATTTCAAAACGCCATTCTCCTTCGTTTTTCTCCATCACACTCCCCGTCCTCCATTCCATTCTCCTTCGACTTAATTCCGTGTCATGCAAGCCTCGATTTCCTCACATTCTTATAAACTAAGGAGTACGAATACGTATCAAATTCTTTCGTTGTAAATTTAGCAGCAATACACCACCACCACAGACCGATTGGTTTGAACCGGTCGGGAACCAAAACACTGCATGAACCTCGTGTCGTGGCATACGCGTGCACTGGAGAGCCATATTCCACCTGCACTGTGTTTTTCGCGGTACACATACACATAAATCTGCATACAAGCGCACGTACACACGTATCATGTTGAGGCGTTTCGGTGTAGAAGTTGGGAAAGCATTCCGTGAGACTGGACAAGCGTTGGACCGCTTGGGTGCCCGGGCTCAAGGAGACTATACGTTCTTGGAGTCGTGGTCCAGGCACCGAACGTTGATGAACCTCTTTGACAAGAGACCATTTGTCGCCGTCGACGCTTTTGTAGCACCAAATGCATCGGTCATTGGTGACGTGAAGGTGATGGACCGTTCCTCGGTCTGGTACGGTGCAGTGTTGCGAGGAGACACGAATAAGATCAGGGTTGGTGCAAACACCAACATACGCGATAACGTTGTTGTGCAAGTTAGCAAAGAAAGTGGTGATGGTTTTCCAACCTCAACCTCCATTGGGAGCTTTGTATCCGTGTTAGACGGTGCAGTGCTGTCCTCGTGTGTTGTGGAGGATTATTGTATAATCGGTCAGCGTGCTGTTGTATTAGACGGTGCCTTGATCGAAAAGAACTCCATCGTCGAAGCCGGTTCCGTTGTTCCACCTGGACGACGCATTCCAGCCGGGCAAGTGTGGGGCGGCAATCCAGCCGTTTACATTCGCGACGCAAACGAGGATGACATGGCTCGTATTACGAACGAGTATGAGAATGCCAAAAACGTCTCTGATATACACCAAGCTGAATTCTTGCCGTATGGCACCGCCTATTTACAATTAGTTCCGCCAGAGGGATATGAGGCACCTCAGAAGGAGGCAGAGAAGTAAAGAAAATTTTTCTGATAAATAAATTGTTTTTATATATAAATAAAGAAGTGCACGCCACGCACATATATGCCATATTTTATTCCCCTTGACTTCTTCAGTGTACGATGTACATATCTGGCTCTAGCAGGACAAAGTTGTTCGCGCCGTGCGCTCAGCCGTATCCGTTCCCCCCGCGGAAAAGTGTAGGCCTTGGGATTTGGCGACCCGGATCGACAGCATGCATCCCCGCCACCGTGACGTTCGTTTTGCGTAGTCGGTAGGTAGTCATCATGAGGAGGATAGACTACGGTAGGCTTGGGCGTAGACCTGTTTCCCTATGAACGACAGACAGACGAAGCAAATAAAGGTTCACTATGATGATGATAATACCAGCTATAGCTCCAATAGACGAAGAAGAGGAAGGGAAAACGATTATAAGCCGCCTAAAGTAAGGCGAAAAGGATTCGTCTAGAAGTCGTTGCCCATGCACGTACAACTATCCCCCTCCTAGGTACACACGCATACTATGAACTATACCGTACATCCTCGTATTTCCTAGGCGAATAGTGTACTTCGCAGTATATGATTCCTTGTCTGCCTTCCCCAGCAGGAGCACAGCAGGACAGGTTAAAGACGACCATTCAATTCCTCGCTCGACAGGAAATTGGAATATGGCAGAACGGGACAGCATTGCCTTTTGGCCCCTTCTTTCCCCTTTCCTAGGGGATCATGGTGCTGATTAGACTACGGAATACTACGATCGCTGTGGGCCTTGTCGACGATCCTTCTCGTCTTCTTCTCTCTCTCTCTCTGTTGTGTATGAACGTGGCGCTCGCGGTGACACAATCGCTGCCCAACACTGGCCGCCAACACTAACGCAAAAAGCGAAAAGAAAACTCCCACAAAAAACAAATCAAAAACAAATCAATCAATTAAGATGGCAGACGCACCTAAATCGAGCGAAGGAGGCCGCGGTGGCTTCGGACGTGGACGTGGACGTGGACGTGGCAGAGGACGTGGTCGCGGAAGAGGACGTGGACGTGGCAGAGGACGTGGCGACAAACCAGGACGCGACGAGTGGGTCCCTGTGACCAAGCTTGGTCGCCTTGTCAAGGCAGGCAAGATCAAATCTCTTGAAGAAATCTACCTATTCAGTATCCCAATCAAGGAATATCAAATCGTTGATTACTTCATGAAGGAGAAAATGGTTGATGAAGTCATGCAAATTATGCCAGTCCAAAAGCAAACGACTGCTGGACAGCGTACCCGTTTCCAAGCTTTCGTTGCCGTAGGCGACAATGACGGTCATTTGGGTCTTGGCATGAAGGTTGGAAAGGAAGTTGCAGATGCTATCCGTGGTGCAATTATCTCCGCCAAAATCAATGTATCGCCTGTACGTCGTGGTTACTGGGGATCTCGTATTGGTCTTCCACACACTGTGCCATGCAAGGTTAGCGCAAAGTGTGGTTCCGTACGCGTACGCTTGATCCCAGCGCCTCGAGGTACTGGTCTAGTTTGTGCCCCTGCATCCAAGAAATTGTTAAATATGGCTGGTATCAATGACTGCTACTCCTCTTCGACTGGTCACACCCGTACCACCGGTAACTTTATCAAGGCCATCTTCGCTGCCTTGCAAAAGACGTACTCCTACTTGTCCCCTGACTTGTGGGATGACAAGCCACTTTCAGACTCGCCATTTCAACAGTTCTCCGACTTTTTCGTAAAATCCACGAAACAATTGGACTCTGGCAAAGGTGAAGGCCGCCGCAACCGCTATTAGACGTGCCATGCGAGAGGAGAAGAATTAGAAAGTGAGGGATTACATGTTCGTGCATGCCGCATCCAATTACCTCGGGTGAAGGGTGATTACTTCACAAATTCAATGCGAGACAGTATCCTCTTGGGAGAGAGTTGACTAGGAGACCGATATGTGTCCCGGCTTGCGATGAGTTGTTCCGAGGCGATCGAGTGTTTCATGTGCTTGTTTCCTCGCTGTGTAAAAAATTAATCTTTATAATTTTGAAATTTTCTTCTGCGAAAACTTTTTGTACGTGTAGGTGTAACTAAACTTTATATGTTTATTTTATTGAGTGTCAGTATGATACCTTTTAAAGTTAACTTGACTAGTAAGACGAAAAATATTATATATATAACATAATCACATAAGAAGTGGTTGAACGCTTAATCATTATGACCGTCGCCTAAATCCTTACCGCCTACTTACAGCGCTGTCTAACGCATCCTCCAGATCAAACGGTTTTCCCTCCGTAATCTGATTGTACAATTGCTGTGCTAACTTCTCCCGCACCTTTTTGCCTCTCTGTGTTTTTGTCTCTCCCAGACGATGTCCTAGATCAAGCAGGCCGTCTACAAGCTCACTCATATTGTCCATGTCAATATTGATACCTTTCGTTATGGACGATTTTTTAGCATCAGCTTGGGGTTGAGGTTTCTGAACATTACTTTTCGGGTTGAGAAATTCGTTCATAAGCAGCCCACTTGGTCCATCAATCGTAGGTCGTAAATTGCGATCACGCTGCAAGCATGACTTAATCGTATTAATAAGTGCTGGGTTTGGATGCTCCGGATAATCAATTTCATATTTGGGATTTGTAATTGCCTGTAATTTCTGAACCAAGCTCAGGTGTGCAAATGGAGTCTTCCCGTAAACCATTTGGTACAAAATACACCCAAGGGACCATATGTCGCTTGATCGACCCAGCTTCATGTGCTGTTTCCGTTTACCAAACGGCGTTGCGCCACTATGCGATCCCGTATCAGTGATAGATTCCGGACTCATGTAGTTAATAGTGCCAATCTGTGACTCGCGATGAATATTTACAGTGTCGTCATTGATTGCTTTTG
>JACLAC010021512.1_pt1 | contig 23960 bp, 23 predicted proteins | sample 8027881 | NCBI WGS metagenome assembly JACLAC01 (sample SAMN15725517, study PRJNA655200) | protist metagenome | isolation source: fluorescence activated cell sorting (FACS) single amplified genomes of... | place: Spain: Blaines Bay Microbial Observatory, Mediterranean Sea | collected 2016-01-19 | reverse complement strand
GATCTGATTGTAGTCCATCCAGACTTCGACGGAGTGTGGCCTTTTGCTGCCGATCATTTTCGCGCGCTGTGGCCCCAGGCGGATTTTATGCGGCTGGAGCATGGTGACGAGCGGAGTCTGGGCGAAGTCGCCAGAGGAGCGAGCGAGGTGAAGCGCCTAGTGACTTTAGGAATGGAGGCAGAACGGCGTTGTCTGGAGCGGTTTACCGCAATGAAAGAAGCGACTTTTCAGGGTGCCTATGGCCGCAAGCTGGGCGAGGGCTGTGTCGAATATTTACAGGAGCAGGGGGTGACCGTCTATGACCACCCGAGCGAGGGGTTCTGGTCGCAGACGGTGGCGGAGTTCGGTTTGGCGCTGACTCTGTGCGGTTTGCGCCGCATCCCACAGTTGCACCGCGAAATAATCACCAGCCTGGATCCGTGGAACTACGAGGCGGGAAAGGGCAAGGCCCGACCGGGCGGCCGCGGGCACCAGTTCGGCGATAACTCCGACTTTAGTAGCGGCACCGTTGCGGGCAAAAGGGTCCGGATCGTCGGTGCGGGCAATATTGCCAGCCGCTATGCCAGTTTTGTTTCGATGCTCGGTGCCGATGTGGCGGCTTGGGATCCCTTTGCCAGCGAGCCGTGCTTCCATCGTGCGGGATCGCGCCAGGAGTATTACCTGGAGAAGCTGGTGGAGGACGCCGATATTTTTGTGCCGATGGTGCCGCTGACTAAGATGACAGGCGGTCTAGTGCAAGCGGAGCATATCGACGCATTACCCAAGGGGTGCCTGGTGGTGATGGTGACCCGTGCGAAGATCTGTGATACCGACGCGATTCGGCGGCGGGTAATGGCCGACGAGTTGAGCCTGTCAGCAGACGTGTGGGACCAGGAGCCCTTGCCGCTGGGCGACCCGCTATTGGGCCGGCACAATGTGGTGCATACGCCGCACAACGCCGGGCGTACGATCGATGCGAATAAGCTATGGGCGGAGAAGTTGGCGGTGCAGTTTAGGCCGCATTAGCTTGTTTGTTTATGGGCAAGATTTTATAAATCCTAGCGAAATTCTCGCTGATCCATCGTGCGTACTAGGATCTTAATTGCTCGGTTTTAGGTTGGCGTTTATACTTTTACATCTATTGTATATTGTAATATTAGAATTGAAATTCTACCGGGGGAGTTCCATATGGCCAGGGGATTAAAGATTCAGGATTTCGCCACAGGAGTCGTATGAAAATCACCGATATCCGCACCCTCTCACTCTCGCGCGCCCACGAACCCAAACGCCAGTGGTACAGCGCGACCTTCCACGTTGCCAAAGCCGACTGCTCGATCTGCATAATCGAAACCGACGAGGGCCTGCAGGGCATCGCCGAGCCCTGCGCCTATGGCGTGCCTCCCGATATCGCCGCGCGCATTGAGCTACTTAAACCCAGCCTCATCGGCCGCGATCCCCACGATGAAGACCTGGTACCAGCCAACGAAGCCGTGCGCGCCCACGATATCGCCAATGCCGGGCTCAATTGTGCGCTCTGGGACTTGCGCGGTAAAATAGCCGGTAAGCCCACTGCCAAACTACTCGCTGCGGAGGGTCAGGAACCTTTGCGTCGACTCCGGCTTTACGCCTCATCGGGCGTGCGCTACGACTGGGACGACCGGCCCGAATCGGTCGTCGAAGAGGCCATCGGCTATGCCGAAGAGGGATTGACCGCCTATAAAATGCGCCTGGGCACTCACTGGGACTGGTCTAATGTCACCGTCGACCGCTTCCTGCCCCTAGCGCGCAAAGTGCACGAAGCCGTAGGCGGTCGCATGGACCTAGCCTTAGACGGTAACTGCCGCCTCTCTGTAGAAGAAGCCATGATCATCGCCGAGGCTCTCGATGAAATGGGTTGGGCCTGGTTCGAAGAGCCGGTTGAGCGCGTGCCCGCTGACTACGCTCGCCTCAACGACGCCGTAGAGATGCCCATTACCGGCGGCGAGCCCTTCACCGTCTGGAACCAGTTCGAGCCTTTTATGGTCGCCAACTCTTACGCCATAGTGCAACCCGATGCCGGCGTCTGCGGCATCGACTTCTGCTTAGAGGTCGGCCGCAAAGCCCACGCTGAGGGCATACCACTGATCCCGCACAATTGGCACAACGGCCTGATGACGATGGCCAACGCGCATATGGTCGCCGCCCTGCCCGGCATCGAAGGGCGCGAGTCCCAGCCGGGTAACATAGGTTCCGGCATGCTCGAACTCAATATGCGACAAGGCCCTCTGCAGTGGGAGATTCTGCGCGAGAAGCCCACCATCAAAGACGGCTATCTCGTCCTGTCCGATACCCCGGGATTCGGCGTCGAATTGGCCGACGACCTCGAAAAACATTTCCCCTATATCGAGGGACCTTGGGGTAACCCGATGCAATGCTGAGGAACCACATGAGCGACAAAACACCCACGCGCCAAGAGGCACTCGACCTCGTCCTGCAATACAACGAAACTACCTCGCTGATCAACCACGCCAAAGCCGTTGAGGCCGCGATGCGCTACATGGCGCGCAAAGCGGGTGAAGACGAAGAAACCTGGGGCATCATCGGCCTGATTCACGATCTCGACTACGAGAAATTCCCCGAGCAGCACTGTCAGAAAACCGAGGCGATCCTGCGCGAAAACGACTGGCCCGAAGACTATATTCGTGCCGCGCTCTCGCACGGTTGGGGCATCTGTACTAACCTTGAACCGCAGACCTCACTCGAAAAGACGCTCTATACCGTCGACGAGCTCAGCGGCTTTGTCTCGGCCTGCGCGCTGGTCCGGCCTTCCAAAAGCGTCTCTGACCTCGAAGTGAAATCCGTAAAGAAGAAGTGGAAGCAGAAGAGCTTCGCCGCTGGCGTTGACCGCGAAGTCGTTGCCAAGGGCATGGCGATGCTCGACGTCGAATTCAGCGAAATCACCGCCGACGTCATCGCCGCGATGCGCGAAGTCTCCGATGAAATAGGATTGTAACTATGGTAACCGATCTCGAAAATTACCTCTTCGACCTGCGTGGCTATCTGCATTTAGAGGGCGCGCTGACGGCCGACGAGGTCATGGACTTAAACGGCTGTATCGACGCCATCCCTCCGCTCGATCCCGGCGACTGGTACGGCCACGTGCACGCGCACACCTACGGCACCGTCGACGGCCTCAACCTGCAGCAAATCTACGAGGCCGGCGAGCCCTTCGAACGCATGATCGACCACCCGGCCTGGATCGACAAGGTCAAGCACTTCGTCGGCGCCGATGGCTCATTCGACGCAGCCCACGGTCCGCTCTTTATCGATGAGAATTTCGCCAACTTCCGCCAACCCGGCGAGGCCATCGGCCTACACTCGGGCGGCTATCCACCGATCATGCGCAATCAATTTCGATATCATGGCGGGCGTTACATGTGCGGCCAGATCAATATCCTCGTCGCCCTCACCGATATCGGACCGGGCGACGGCGGAACGATGCTGATCCCCGGCAGCCACAAATCCAATTTCAAACACCCCCATCTCGACGAGCATCGCATGAAACCCGAGGGTGCCACCGTCGAAGGTACCATAGGCGCAATCGAGTGCCATATGGCCAAGGGCGACGCGTTGCTCTTCGTCGATGGCATCTCGCACGGCTCGGCCCGCCGCGCCACCGAAGGCACTCGGCGAATCTTCGTCTATCGCTACGGGGTCTCTTGGGGCAACTTCCGTCACGGCTACCACCCCTCCGACGATTTGCTGGCGCGCCTGGCGCCCGAGCGCCGGCAAATCGTCTGGCCGCAAAGACCCCGTCCCGACGGCCCACAAAAAAAATTGATTGACAGGGAATACCATTGAGGGGATCGTATTTTATGCCTTCCCCCTTTAGAAAGGCTGACTCATGAAGGGCATTATCCTCGCCGGCGGCCAGGGCACACGCCTCTATCCACTCACCGTCTCGGCTTCCAAGCAAATCCTGCCGGTCTTCGACAAGCCGATGATCTACTACCCGCTGTCGGTGCTGATGCTAGCAGATATCCGCGAGATCCTGATCATATCAAGCCCGGAACACATCGACCTCTATCGTCAGCTCTTCGGCAACGGCAGTAGGCTGGGTTTGAGCATCGAATACGCGATCCAACCGCGTCCCGACGGCGTGGCGCAGGCCTTTATCGTCGGCGCCGATTTCGCTGGCGACGAGCCCTGTGCATTGATCTTTGGTGACAATTTTCTCTACGGCCACGGCCTGACCGAAAGACTCCAGCGCGCCGGCAGTCTCGAAGACGGCGGCCTGGTTTTCGCCTACTACGTGCAGGATCCAGAGCGCTACGGCGTCGTCGAGTTCGACGAAGACCGCAACGCTCTCGGCATTGAGGAAAAACCACAAAGTCCCAAGTCTAACTACGCCGTCATCGGCCTCTATTTTTACGACGGGGAAGTCGTCGAAATCACCAAAGGCCTCAAACCTTCTGCTCGCGGCGAATTGGAAATTACTGACGTCAACAACGAGTACCTCAAACGCAAAAAACTCAAGGTAGAGGTTCTCGGTCGGGGTTTCGCCTGGCTCGACACCGGAACGCACGAAAGCCTGCTGGAGGCCAGCGACTTCGTGCAGACTATCGAGCACCGCCAAGGACTTAAGGTCGGCTGCATCGAGGAAATCGCCTATCGGAAGGAATATATCGGCGCAGAGCAATTGCTGGAGATCGCCAATTATTCTAAGGACAACGAATATTGCATCTATTTACGGCAGCTCATCGAGCGACCGGGTCCAGCCCTGTAGGGGATGTTACAACAGCTTGGAGAGAATGTGGGGGACAAACGGGGTATCAAAGGGCATTCCCGCCCACTACAATGGCCCTCATAATGCCTCTCCGCTAAAATCTGCAAGTCGGGCTATTTTAATTCGGGTGCAAAAGGAGGTTTGGATCCATCCAGAACGGTAACCCGCCGAAAATGCACAAATTCAAATCCCTCGTGATCACGCCACTCAACCACATTCCACTTGTCCTCATCAAACTTTGGAAAATAAGCATCGCCGGTAAAATGCCCTTTCATATAGGATAGGTACATTTCTTCGGCCACCGGCAGCATCTGCGCATAAATCGAGCCGCCGCCAGCACAAAAAATCGTCTTCCCGTACGAATCCGCTCGCTGCACCGCCTCTTCGACGCTACGGCAAATCTCCACGCCTTCCCGGTCTGCACTCGACCGACTGATAACTAGATTGTGGGCGCTCGTCAGGTCTGGGCCAAAGATCTCGTAAGAACGCCGCCCCATAATTACGGTCTGCCCCTCAACGAGGTGCAAAAACTGTTGGTATTCTTCGGGCACGTTCCAAGGCATGCCATCTCCGCTACCGATCACGCGGTCTTTGGACATCGCCGATATGATAATCACCGATATGCTCCTTGCTCAGTTAGTCAAAGGAACGGCTGGCCCCCCGATCGGCCAGTGATCCTCAAGGCGGTTTTCCACCCAGCTCACATTGATAAGCGATTGACTGGACATTTCCAACGTCTCCACGCTACCGACTAAGTTAAACGCCCACTGGTCATTCGCTCTTTAATACTACGAAGAGCGACAGCGAAAAAAAACACCATATCGATCGAATCTACCCAAGAACTCGAAGACCTAAAACGCGCCGGCCGCCCAAGTATCCACACCGCTAGCAGCAGTTCGGCCGCCCACTTCAAGCACGCGCTGGTTGTAACGGAGGGCAAACCGCTATATAAAAAAACGCTGAGAACTACGTTACTTTTTGCGCCCTGACTCAGGAAGCGCTCTCCGTCTCGGTTTGCTCGGTCCTTAATTGCCGCAGCAAAAAGTACGCGGCAAAATCCGCTTTACCTTTCTCGGCGGCTCCACCACCCACGGCGATTTCCGCCCCTATCCCAAACGGTGGCGTCTCCTCTGCTCAACGCCGCCTGGTCCCCCTATTCAGCACATCAAAGTCGAATCGCATTGGATCGCTAGGTTTTACCGTTCGATCCCGACATCGTCTTCCTCTAGCACGGCTGGAACGACCCGCAAGTGCAAGAGGATGGATACGGCGACGACGGAAAATGGCACCGGGTGCTCGGCGATGCGGCTTCCTCATTCGCGGCGTTCCGGCCTACTAGCACCGCCGGCGCCCGGCGATGGTTGAGTATCAGCCTAGAATCCCATATCATATGGGAACGACTTGAACCGGCCATTGCGACGGCGAACCAGCTATTGCGTATCGAACCGGAAAAAGAAAAGGCGTGTAGTTTCTTTTCACGTGTCAAGAAAGCGCTTGAATCTATAGAGGTCGAGCCAACAGATTCGCCGGCCGCCACGAACTCAAACTTCACGCATAAAAGAGAAAAGGCCAATGCCGCAACGCGAGATCACTCTGCGCTTCCTCGCCGAACCAACCTCCGTCAATTTCGGCGGCAAGGTCCACGGTGGTGCAGTCATGAAATGGATCGATGAGGCCGGTTACGCCTGCGCCGCCGGGTGGAGCGGCCGCTACTGCGTCACCATCTACGTCGGCGGCATCCGCTTCCACGAGCCCATCCACATCGGCGACATGGTCGAAGTCAGCGCCCGGCTTATCCACACAGGCCGCACCAGTATGCATGTCGCCGTGCAAGTTTCAGCCGGCGACCCCAAAACGGAGATCCGCCGCAACACCACCCAATGCGTCATTGTCTTTGTAGCCGTCGATGACAACGGGCACTCTGTGACGGTCCCGGCGTGGGAACCTCGCGAACAGGCGGACATCGGCTTGCAGGAATACGCCACGAATATGATGGCCTTGGGCAAAGAGATGGAAAAAAACGCGATTCCCTTTAGCGAAACTGCCACGGAGAATAAATCGTGAAAACCGTATTCGTGATGCTCGACTCGCTCAACCGCCACTATCTCAACGCCTACGGCCAGAGCTGGGTGCAAACGCCCAATATCGACCGCCTCGCCGCGCGCGGACTGGTCTTCGATAAACACTTCTGCTGCTCGATGCCCTGCATGCCGGCCCGGCGGGACCTCTTCACCGGCCACGCCAGCTTCCTCGAAACCCCCTGGAGCCCGATCCAACCGTGGGACGACTGCCTGCAGCCCGAATTGCGCCGGCAGAGCGGCACCTATAGCCACATGATAACCGACCACTACCACTATTTTCATTCGGGCGGCGAGTATTACCACACCCAGTTCGACTCCTGGGAGTTCCTGCGCGGCCAAGAGGGCGATGTCTGGCGTTCGCTTGTCGACGAGCCGCCAACACTCGAATTCCGCGGCAAAAATCGCCGCGCCTATTGGGCCAACCGAGCGCTGATGGATACTGAGCGCGATGAGGACTACCCAACACCGCAGTGTTTCCAGCAGGCCATCGAATTCCTCGACCGCAACCACGACGCCGACAACTGGCACCTGCACGTCGAGTGCTTCGATCCGCACGAGCCCTTCGCCTGCCCAAAAAAATACCGCGACCTCTACGGCGACGACTGGAACAGTGGTTATCACTTCGACTGGCCCGACTACGCCGCCGTTAGCGAGGACGAAGCCGCCGTTGAGCACATCCGCAAATGTTACGCCGGCACTTTGACCATGGCCGACGTCTGGCTCGGCAAGTTCCTCGACAGGATGGATGAACTCGACTTGTGGGATGATACCGTTCTCGTTTTCAGCACCGACCACGGACACCTTCTTGGCGAACACGGCTTCTGGGCCAAGAACTACATGTTCGACTACAAAGAGCTGGTGCATATCCCACTTATCGTCTGCGCACCTGGCACACCAGCCCGTCGCGTAGGGGCATTGACCTCGACCCTCGATTTGATGCCGACCTTTATGGAATTGCACGGAGGCCAAGACCCACCCGCCGTTAACGGCCGTTCGCTCTGCCACCTGCTGCCCGGCGACGCTGACCACCATGACGCTGTACTGTACGGGTATTTCGGCAAGGACATCAATTTAACCGACGGGCGCTATACCTACTGCCGTCAGCCGCTAGCCGAGTCGATGGCCCACCACCATACTGCTGCGCCCTCGGCATTTGTCGACCAGGCGACGCAACAGGCCCCCTTCGTCCGCCGCCAACAATTGGCCGCCGCAGAATGCGGCGTATTTCTCGAATCCGCGCACGACATCCCGCATTATCGTTTCGCAGTGCCTTCGCGCCGCCACCAAGACGCGCCCGATTTCAACCCCATCTACGACATCGTCACCGACCCCGAACAACTGCACTCGTTGCGCGACGATGCTTTGGAAGCGCGTTTGACCAAGCAGATGCGCAGTCTGCTCGCCCATCACAACGCGCCACAAAGCCAATACGACCGCATGGGGTTATAGAGAGAGGCGGATTGGGAGGCCGAGGAAATCGCCAATAGACGCAGCTAAAAAATCGACCCAATTCGGATGATCAAACGCAGCGCACTGCCCGGATCGGTCCCCTTCTCTGGACGTCGGCCAGGATCGGCGGGTTCTGCGGGTTCTGTCGGGGGCGGAGGCGGATCAAGAATTGCTGGTGGAGGGAATCGCCATTCCGGTAGCAGACCAGCGGATAGAGGAAGTAGCGGGTCTACAGGTGGCTTGGCTTTGGAAACCGGGGATGAGGCCTCGTCGAGCAATGTCGGCGAGCCCGCCTATCCGGTCGTTTTCGCTGCGGCGATAAAGGCCGGATAGGCGGGCGAAGACGTGAGCGAGCACGTAGTGCCAACACCGTCCGAGAAGGAAATCGTCAAGCTCGCCGCCCTGTCCGTATCCGATTTCAGTCAGAAAGTCCATCAATTGGGCCAGTTGCTTGGCACCGCCGAACAGGGCGACCAACGGGTATCGCAACTCTTTCTCGACCCGGAGCGCATCTTGGATGAACGCTAGACCCTGGCCCGCGCGCTGACTACCGTCGAAAGCCCGGCCAATCGGGCCTACTTCCTCATCAAGGGGGTAGCGCAGTTTTTAGATTCATACCTCTCTTGCAGCTCGATCACCAATCCAAGTGCAACCGCCGCTTTAGCACACAGCGCAGTGGTCTCGTCCATATCGGCTAGGTCGCTCACAAGAACTTCCAACCCAATGGCCGCCAGCTCAAGGGCCTGGGCACTATCCTCGAACACGCCGTAGCCCTGCTGCGACTCGAATACCTGCACATCAATCACCACGTCGCCCAAGAAAGTCCCAACGACTCCACCCAAGAAGCAGTGACCGTCTACCGGCAAAAAACACTCGTCATCATTGAGGCACTGGTCAACGACGAATCGCTCGAGTCGGCCGTTCTCTGGCCGAAGCCGACACGGCAGCGATGGTCGAACTCTTCAACACCGAACACTATGTCAGTCAATTGGTTGAAGAATGCCGCTCCTACGCCGAACAGCTGCAGCAGGGCGACCACACGCAATCACTGGACAAGCTCACCGCCGATAGCCGGGAAACCCCCATCGAATTAACCAAAGCCGAACCCGAGCCCTTTGCGAACGATTTACATATTGGCGATAAACTAGGTGAAATCTTCCAGCGCGCCTGCAACTATCCGTGCAAATCGGCCTGGCAGGTCCTCTCGAAACGGCACGAACTGATATAGGGTATTCCGAGGGCAGTCGCTGTCGCCCGGGCAGCTCTGGCGCCCTCTTCTTTACTCAAGCCCGAGCGGAGACGCCACTCCACCCGACCGCGCATGCCCATCGCCGCCGCCTCGCTTGAGAAGGTCACTGGCGACGCCCATGTTGGCGATCTCTACCTGCGAGTCAGTGTCGATGGCCAGGCGCTCAATGTCGAAGGCTACGAAGATAGTTCCTTCATCGACTCGCTGGAAATGCGGGAATACACTCAGGTTCCCATGCAGTCTTCCGGCCAAGGAGCCGAAGAGGGCAGCGAACTCCTGCAGACTGGGGAAAATTACATTATGGCCTGGGCGGGACCCAAGACTTCTTCGGAGCCAATGCGATAACCATGCTCAATAGATGGGTTCGCGACGAAGGCGGAGAATTCAAAGTATTTCCCATCTCTCGCCCGAAAACAGGACTACAGTATTAGATAGGCCTATATATCGTGACCCCGGCGTCTCCAGTGACGCCATCATTTGAAAGGAGCCTAGTCATGCAGTATTTGCGCAATCTGGCGCTCGTAGCCAGTATGCTTTGTCTGGGGCTGAGCCCAACTTTAGCCATGAACCACGGTGGGAGCGGCGAAGAAGGCGAACACGGCAACCGTAACGGTCCGCCTCCACCACCGCAGTCCATGGCCGATATCATCGAAGGCATTCTCGAAGAGGGCGACGTTACCGAGAACGCCGCGACCATGCTTGGGCACTTGCTCATCGATCCCCAGGAGCTCAAGACAGCTGGTGAGCCCGATATTGACGAAGAGTAGATGGAAGCCGGCAAAGACGAGATCGCTGGGCTCTTCGAAGATCTACTCGACGAAGAAGACCTGCCTGAAGACGCCGAGAAATATATCAACATGATGCTCGCCCATATGAATGACGAGCACATGGAAGATGACTACATGGGCGATGAGCATATGGGTACGCCCCCACCCCCGGAGGCCATGGCCGATATCATCAACGCCATTCTCAACGAGGGTGACGTCTCCGATACCGCCGCGGCCATGCTCGCGCACCTGCTTATGAGCCCCGAGCAACGCGACGACGCTGATGAGCCCGATATGGACGACGAGGAGATGGAAGACGGCGAAGACGAGATCGCCGAGCTCTTCGAAGACCTACTCGAAGAAGCAGACCTGCGCGAAGACGCCGAGAAATATATCAATATGATGCTCAACCATATGAATGACGAGCATATGGAAGACGACCAAATGGGTGGTTGCGGCGGCTAATTCGGCCTGCTAAATTCAGACACAGTAAAGCCATTTGTTTTGACTTATCAGCCAACTGACCTAAATTAGTTGCCTTTGTTCATGCCACGCTCAACAAAGCCGACCTATGCAGGGATTCAGTTTTAACTTTCAGAATATCGTCGCCGGACAGGGCTTCGAACTGACTTTTGCCGGCATGACCATCGTCTTCACCGCGCTAGTCTTGGTCAGCACCTTTATTGCTTTGCTGCCCAAAGCTTTAGTGGTGCTCAATCGGATGATTCCCGAAGTACATCACCACACCGCAAAGCCGAAAGTGCGCGAGCAGGGCAATGAAGCGCAAATAGCAGCGGCCATTGGTTTCGCCCTGCACGCGCAAAAGCAAGCCCGCTAGAACCCCATGCATATTCTGCTCGAGTTCCTTGACACCACGGCCGTAGCCAATATGACATTCGGCAATATGCTGATGTTGATTATCGGCATCGTCTTTATCAGCCTCGCCATTCGCAAAGATTACGAACCGTTATTGTTAGTGCCTATAGGCTTCGGTTGCATCGTCGGCAATATCCCCTCGATTGCCAGCATGGCCGTCGGCGTTTACGACCCAGGCAGCGTGCTGTCCTATATCTACTTCGGGGTCAGCCAAGGCATTTTCCCACCACTGATCTTTCTCGGCATCGGCGCGATGACCGATTTTTCGACTATGCTCTCCAGCCCCCGGCTCGTGCTACTAGGCGCGGCGGCACAAATGGGCATTTTCCTCACCTTGATCGGTGCGCTCTATCTAGGCTTCAGCCCCTCCGAAGCGGGGGCCATCGGCATTATCGGCGGCGCCGACGGACCGACTGCGATTTTTCTCTCGGCCAAACTCGCGCCCCATCTACTCGGCGCCATAGCCATCGCCGCCTATTCTTATATGGCCCTGGTACCGGTGATCCAACCGCCGGTAATGAAGCTGCTGACCACCCGCAAGGAACGGCTAATACGCATGAAACCCCCGCGCGAGGTTTCACAGCGCGAAAAGATCATCTTTCCCATCGCAGGTTTCCTGATATGCGGACTGATCGCCCCAGGCTCTATCGGACTGATCGGCATGCTATTCTTCGGCAACTTGCTCAAGGAAAGCACTGTCACCGAGCGCCTGGCCAACACTGCGCGCACCGCACTGATCGATATCGTCACCATTCTGCTGGGCTTCTCAGTCGGCTGTTCGACCCAAGCCCAGACCTTTCTCACACCGCAATCGATCCTCATCTTCGGCCTCGGCGCCCTCTCGTTCGCCGTGGCTACCGCCTGCGGTGTGATTTTCGCCAAATTCATGAACCTTTTTAGCAAAGAAAAAATCAATCCTCTCGTCGGAGCCGCCGGTGTCTCGGCTGTGCCCGACTCGGCCCGCGTGGTACAGATGATCGGCCAGCAAGAAGACCCCAACAACTACCTGCTGATGCACGCGATGGCACCCAATGTCGCCGGTGTCATCGGTTCGGCAGTGGGTGCTGGCATCCTTTGGTCGGTGCTGGTGGGATAGAAGGCTTTTAACAACGAGGACCAGACCGTGAGCAAGAAAAAAGTCCGCTTTATGTGCACCGCCTTCCGCGACGGTTTCCAGTCGGTCTACGGGGCGCGGGTCTTCACCTCCGATTTCCTGCCCGCCATCGCTGCGGCTAAGGACGCAGGCATAGACTACTTTGAAGCAGGCGGCGGCGCCCGCTTTCAATCGCTCTACTTCTACTGCAACGAAGACGCTTTCGCGATGACCGATGCCTTTCGCGAAACCGCCGGGCACGACGCCGACTTACAGACCTTATCGCGCGGAGTCAATGTCGTCGGCCTCGAATCGCAACCGAGCGACATTGTCAAGCTGCACGCCGATCTCTTCAAAAAACACGGAATCTCGTCCATCCGCAATTTCGACGCGCTCAACGATGTTGACAATCTCATCTACTCGGGCCAGTGCATCGTCGATGCCGGACTCAAGCACCAAGTCTGCGTCACCCTTATGGAATTGCCACCGGGGTCCACAGGGGCGCACGATGCGGCTTTTTACGTCGATACCCTACGCCAGATCCTCGACGCGGGCATTCCCTACGACTCGGTGTGCTTTAAGGACGCCTCAGGCACAGCCGTGCCTGCGAAAGTATACGAGACGATCTTTGAGGCCCGCAAAATGCTGCCCGCCGATACCTTCATCCACTTCCACACACACGAAACCGCCGGCATCGGCGTAGCAGCCAACCTCGCCGCGCTCGACGCCGGCGCCGATGCGATCGACCTGTCTATGGCGCCCTGCTCGGGCGGTACCTGCCAACCCGACATAATCGTCATGTGGCACGCGCTACGCGGCTCCAACTACGATCTCGATGTCGACATCGATAAGGTCCGCGACGCCGAAGAGGTGTTCAAAGAATGCATGGCCGACTACTTCCTGCCGCCTGAGGCCGTCGCCGTCGAGCCGATGATACCCTGGAGCCCGATGCCCGGTGGCGCGCTGACAGCCAATACCCAGATGCTGCGCGACAATGGCATCATGGATAAATATCCGGAGATGATTAAGGCCATGGGCGAGGTCGTCGAAAAGGGCGGCTTCGGCACTTCAGTTACCCCAGTCTCTCAGTTTTATTTTCAACAGGCTTTCAACAATGTGATGTTTGGTACTTGGGAACGCATCGCCGAGCCCTATGGCCAGATGGTACTGGGCTATTTCGGCAAGACGCCAGTGCCACCTAACGCCGAGGTGGTCAAAATCGCCTCCGAGCAACTGGGTTTGGAGCCGACAACACAAAAGCCACTAGAGCGCAACGACGCCGATCCGACAAAGGGTGTCGAAGCCGCGCGCAAGCAATTGCATGATGCCAATATCGCGGAGACCGACGAAAATATATTTATCATCGCCACCTGCAAGGACAAGGGGATGGCCTTTCTTAAAGGCGAGGCCGAAGTCGGTGTGCGCAAGATAGAGAAACAGGAAGCACCAGCACCGGCCGAGCGGCCGAACCGCTACACTGTCATCGTCAACGGCAAGAGCTACGACCTGGCGATCGACGGCGACACCGCCACGGTCGACGGTAAAGCCTATCATGTGAGCTTGGGTGAAGCAGCCGCGGCAGGAGCGCGGGCACCGAGCACTAAAGATGGCGGCGGCAAGCCGGTGAGCGCACAAATGCCTGGCAAGGTGATCCGCCTGCTGGTACAAGTCGGCGACCATATTGAGGCGGGCACCGGTATCCTGGTCTTAGAAGCAATGAAGATGGAAATGCCGGTGACGGCTCCCGCATCCGGCACCATCACCGATATTTCGGTCGGCGCCGGTGATCAGGTAGCCAACGGGCAGGTATTGGCACATATCGGCTGAAAGCCCACAGCGGTCTACTGTATCGCCTATGAGTAGAGGAAAAGCAGATGGAGAGGCACAAGTTGCTGCTCCTGCCTAAATAGGAGACCCGGTGGTGAAATTGCTACTGAGCACTGCGTTATTGTATTGGCCAACTACACAGTGTTTCAATAAGAGGGCAACCAAAGACTTTAAGCGCTCAAGATCCCACATCACCCGCCCAGACCTCGGCTCGCATACCATCGTCTTCGCGCAACAGCAACTGACCCGCCGCACCAAAACCCAACACCACCCCCGTACGCCGATCGGCATCGTCACCAACTTCGACATACTCGCCAATATTCGCGCTCCGCGCTTCCCAAGCTCCACGCAAGGCCGCAAAGCCACCATCTTCCCATCGACCAATCCATTCTCCCAAGTGAATCAGCAGCTCATCCAATACCTCTTCAATGGCACGCTCCTCACCCATCTCAATGAGCAGCGAAGTCGCCGGGCGATCAATGGCCGCCGCCTCGTCGGCGTCCATGTTGACATTGAGGCCGATGCCCAATACCACCGCCTCGCTACGCTCAGCCAAAATACCGCAGATCTTGTGCCCACCAACCAACACGTCGTTAGGCCACTTGGTCTGCGCAGCCACACCGCTCGCATCTAGATACGCCGCTACGCCCAAAGCCGCCGCCATCGGCAGCGACAGCAACTGCATATCCGGGGCCTTGCTATGCAGTAGCATAGAGAAGGTCAAACTGCGGCCCGGTTGTGTCAGCCACCGCCTTTCGTAGCGACCACGCCCCGCCGTCTGCGCACGAGCAGCCAGCACGAAACCATCGGGCAATTCTTGCCCATCGCGCAACCATTCGGACAGCGTCGTATTTGTCGAAGGCAACTCATCGTACCACTGAGGGCGTTGTAATTTCATATCTGTAAATATAGGGCCGTCTGCTATTCGCACGATATTTTATCATCCTCACTTGTCAATGCCGGGATTTTGGAGGCATAAGATTTGCCATCGCAGGTTCCAGTCAAGATATTTATAGGAACCATAGAGTCGGCCAATCCGGGCCGACTCTACTTTTTTCTGCAATGGCCCTGATAAACCTTCGCAACGCCACAATCGCCTTCGGCGGCCCACCGATCCTCTCCGATATCAGTCTGCGCATAGAGCGCGACGAGCGTGTCTGCCTGTACGGCCGCAACGGCGAGGGCAAGTCCACGCTACTGAAAATGCTCAACGGCGAGATCGTGCCGGACTCAGGAGAGTTGATTCGCTCAGGCGGTCTACGCACCGCCTATCTGAACCAAGACACCCCCGCCGACCTCGCCGGTACCGTGCACGAAATCGTCGCCGGCGGCGCGCAAGACGCCCCAATCCACCAAGTCGACAGCGCGCTCTCCAGGCTGAGCCTCGACGGCGACGCCAACTTCGACGAGCTTTCCGGCGGCCTCAAACGCCGCGTGCTATTGGCCCGCGCCATCGCCGCTGCGCCAGACCTATTATTGCTCGACGAACCAACCAATCATCTCGATATAGAATCAATCACCTATCTCGAAGAATTCTTACTGCGCTGGACCGGAACCCTTGTCTTCGTCACTCACGACCGCGCACTACTGCGCAAATTGGCCACCCGCATCGTCGAAATCGACCGCGGCCAGGTCTACTCCTTCGCAGAAAACTACGAGACCTTTCTACGTCGCCGCGATGAACGCCTAGCCACCGAAGCCGAACAGGCGGCGCTATTCGACCATAGGCTTTCCGAAGAAGAAGTCTGGATCCGCCAGGGCATCAAAGCCCGCCGAACCCGCAACGAAGGTCGAGTTCGCGCGCTGGAGAAGATGCGAGCAGAACACCGCAAACGCCGCCAGCGCCAAGGCTTTTCCAGAGTACAGGTGCAAGAAGCCGAGCGCTCAGGCGATTTGGTGCTAGAAATCCGCGGGCTCGAATTCGGCTATGCACAAGAATCATTAGTGTGCGACTTCACAACGATGATCGGGCGCGGCGACAAAATCGGTATTATTGGCCCCAATGGCGCGGGCAAAACCACCCTACTGCAACTGATCCTCGGCCAACTCGAACCTCGCGAGGGCAGCGTGCGACACGGCACCAAGCTCAAGATCGCGCGTTTCGACCAGCACCGTGAAGCACTCGACCTCAAGGCATCGGTCGCCGAAAACATCGCCCCCAACCAGGAATATCTCGAAATCAACGGCCAGCGCCGCCACGTCTACGGCTATTTGCAAGACTTTCTCTTCACCCCTGAGCGCGCCCGTACTCCGGTTGGGGTGCTCTCGGGCGGCGAGCGCAACCGCCTGCTGCTCGCCCGGATTCTCGCCCGGCCGGTCAACCTGCTGATCCTCGACGAACCGACCAACGATCTCGACGTTGAAACGCTCGACCTGCTCGAAGAACAATTGGTCGCCTATGCCGGCACACTGATCCTCGTCAGCCACGACCGCGACTTCCTCGATCACGTCACCACCAGCACGTTCGTTTTTGAAACCGGTGGCCGCATCGGCGAATACACCGGTGGCTACAGCGACTGGCGCAAACTGCAACAAACCGCTGCAGAGGCCGCGCCTGCAAAAGCGCGCGCGACAGACAAAGCCGCCCCGTCGCGAACGGCCAAGCTCAGTTTCAACGACCGCCGCGAACTCGAGGCCCTGCCCAGCCGCATAGAAGAGCTCGAAGCCGAACAGCACGCACTGCACGAACGCATGGCCGACCCCGCATTCTATCAAAAGGCCGGGCCACAGATCACCACAGCCAAGGAACAACTCGACGCGCTCGAACAGGATCTAGCTGCGGCCTATGCCCGCTGGGAGGAATTGGCCCAGCTCGACGAAGCCTAAGCCATAAACCGGCCGAGTAGAACCCTTTTCTCTGCCATCCTGCTGGCCTTTTATTCAGTGCCTTCCTCTACCAATAATCTGCATAACACATGCATTGTGACGATCTATTCGCGATCCTCGAACACGAGGATATCCACCACATTATGCCCCTGTGGACCGAACCCGACGAATGGGTACACGCAGCTGTCAGCCCCGCTGCCGCCATGCCCACAACACAGTACATTGACAATTCATTGTTTTATAACAGTTTATTCTGTAGTGATCGTTCGTTCATCCATCTCTCACATCCCACAGATTGGACCCTCTCATACCCACTTCTAGACGCCGATTCCTCAAAAGCGCCGCCGCCATATCCCTCGGTTTCGCCAGCCTGCACCGCCACATCGCTTGGGGCGCCCCATTGGGCCCCGAAAATCGCTTCGGGCCGCTGGCACTCGACCCCAAGGGTATTCTCGATTTACCGGAAGGTTTCAGCTACAAGGTCATCTCTACCGCCGGCGATTCCATGGACGACGGACTGCTGGTGCCCGGTAACGCCGACGGCATGGCCGCTTTTACCGGGCCCAACGGTCGCACGATCCTCATCCGCAACCACGAACTGAAACCCAAGGCCGTCCAGGCGAGTCCCTTTGGCGCTAATAACGAGTTGATAGAAACCATTCCGCGGGAGGCTTTCTACGATCGGGGCCATGGCAAAGCACCACATTTGGGCGGCACTACAACCCTCGTCTACGACCCAAAAACAGGTACGGTCGAAAGAGAATTTCTCAGTCTAGCCGCCACTTCCAACAACTGTGCCGGCGGACCGACACCTTGGAATAGTTGGATCACATGCGAAGAAACGGTTGATCTCGCCGGTGGTACCCACGAGCAAGACCACGGCTATAATTTTGAAGTCCCGGCCACTGCCGAGATCCAACGCGCAGCCCCCGTGCCACTCAAGGCCATGGGGCGGTTCAAGCACGAGGCCATCGCCGTTGACCCGCGCACCGGCATCGTCTACCAAACCGAAGACCAAAAAGACAGCCTGATCTACCGTTTTATCCCCAATACCCCGGGAAAACTATACGCAGGCGGCCGCCTGCAAGCACTGGTCGTCATCGACCAGGCGAGGCTGGACACCCGCAACTGGAATGAAACGCTGGTCCATCTCGGCGAACCGATGGCGGTCCGTTGGGCAGATATAGAAAACGTCGAAGCACCCAGCTCCGATGACTTGCGCTACCAAGGTCATTTTGTAATTGGTGCGGCGCGCTTCGCCCGCGGCGAGGGCATGTGGTACGGCCACGATTCGATCTATTTCACCTGCACCGAAGGGGGCGCCAACCACAGATGTCAAATCTTCCGCTATCGTCCGAGCCCCCACGAAGCCACGGCGGACGAACACAATAAACCGGGCACCTTGGAGCTGTTTGTCGAACCCAATAACGATGAAATCATCGACAAGGCTGATAATGTCACCGTCTCGCCGTTCGGCGACCTGATCGTCTGCGAAGACGGCGGCGGTGGCAACAACCTAGTCGGCGTGACACCGGAGGGCCAGTTCTACCGCTTCGCACACAACGCCATGAACAATTCCGAATTCGCCGGCGCGACCTTCTCACCCGACGGCCAAGTGCTCTTCGTCAATATCCAGCATCCCGGCAATACCTTGGCCATCTACGGTCCATGGGACCAACGTCGGTCCTAAGGCGTGTTTACCCCTCGCTGTCCTACTGGTTTCAGCGGCTATAGGTCCCCCATCAGAGCAGGCAGATTCTGTAGGCATAATCCCTTGGGGCGGTCTTGCCAATGTGATCGGTGACTCGTCGAAAATGTCATCCAGGAAATACAGCAACGAATACAGCCAACAAGTGCGCGTTATTGCTAGCTGCCTTTGCCCGCGACAAACACTTCCGTTGCATACTCTCTCAATATCGCATCTACAAACTTTTCTTCCCTAATTCCGCCCGATCATGCGCCACTCTTAAATCCATATCCGCCGGCCCCACTGGCACGATCGCAGCGGGGTTGAGTGCGCTGTGCGTCATATAATAATGCCGTTTTATATGGTCAAAATTCACGGTTTCGGCGACTCCCGGTTGCTGGTATAGATCGCAGAGAAAACCCCAGAGATGCACATAGTCGGCGATCCGCCGCATATTGCATTTGAAGTGCACGTAGTAGACCGGATCGAAACGCACCAGCGTCACAAAGAGTTTCCAATCGGCCTCGGTGATGTGCCGACCGCACAGATAACGTTGTGTCGCCAGCTGCTCCTCTAGCTGATCTAACGCTGCAAATAACCCGCGCACCGCCTGCTCGTAGGCCCGCTGCGTCTCGGCAAAACCCGAGCGATACACGCCATTGTTGATATTTGGATAGATCATATCATCCAACGCGTCTATGTCCCCCCGCAATGCCTCTGGGTATAGATCCAACTCGCCATGCCCCAACGCAGAAAACGCATCGTTAAACATGCGCACGATATCCACTTCGGAATTGTTAACGATGCACTCGGACTGCCCGTCCCAAAGCACCGGCACTGTCACCCGTCCTCGATACGCCGGGTCGCTCATGCGATACGCTTCGCTTAAAAACTGGAAGCCCTTCATCGGATCGGAATCATCGGTAAAAGCCCAGCCGCGGTTATCGCGCAATGGGTCGACCACCGTCATGCCGATCACCTTTTCCAATCCCAACAGCTTTCGCGCGATAATCGTGCGATGCGCCCACGGACAGGCCAGCGACACGTAGAGATGATACCGCCCGGCCACCACCGGATACGGCGAAGATCCGTCCTGCGTCACCCAATCGCGAAAGAGATCCTCTTGTCGCGCATACTCCCCGGCGACCATCTCGTCTTTCAAGTTAAAATCGCTATCGGAAACAGTCATCGTCCTTCCTTTTTTTATAAAGAAAAAACAGCTACCACGTCATTTGACAATGCTCACTACTTCTCCTATCATCCACCCACCAAAACCCAGCCAACAAGGGGCACCCATCCCTCAAACGTATGGAATACCTCGCCTAAGAAGACATTGCCCGCTTGGTAAGTCAAGCACCACGCCGTCAGAAATTGCTTTTACCATGCCTACGTCGGAGAATGGACCGATGTAGCTTTTGAGTGCATCGGCTACCAACCTGCCTATCCGCAGACCGGCGGGCCTGAGCCGCCTGGGATAAAGACAAAACAGAACGCTTGGAGATCGCCAATGGCTAAACGCAAGAACGTGCTTTTCCTTATCGCCGATGACTGGTCCCGCCTCGCCGCCTGTTACGGCAACGAGGCCGTAAAGACCCCACGCATAGACGCCTTTGCACAAGAAGCCGTCGTCTTCGACAACGCCTTCTGCACCTCGCCCTCGTGCGCCGTCAGTCGCGCCTGCATCCTAACCGGCCAACATAGCCACACACACGGCCAATACGGCCATTGCCACGGTTTCCAGGGTTTCTCAACGCATGCCCATATGAGCTCGGCGCCCCACAGTCTGCGTCAAGCCGGCTACGCCACTGCCTGCATCGGCAAAAAGCACGTCGAGCCGCATACGGTATACCCCTTCGAAACCGAGCCTCGGGTCAATTCGCGCAGCCCCGCCGACCTGGCCGATGCCGCGCGCATTTTTCTCAACGACAACACCGACCGCCCCTTCTATCTGCACATCGGTTTCTCCGACCCGCACCGTGCAGGCCGCGGTTTCGCCAACGACACAGAGTGGCGCGGCGTGACCGAGGTGTCCTACCGCCCCGAAGATATCATCGTGCCCGACTTTTTGCCCGATATACCGGAAGTCCGCGCCGACTTGGCCGACTACTATCAGGCCGTCTCGCGTTTCGACCATGGCATCGGCCTGCTGCTCGATGTGCTCACGGCCTCGGGCCGCGCGGACGAGACCTTAGTCATCGCCACCACCGACCACGCCATGCCCTTCCCCGGCGCGAAGGCCTCCTTCTTCGATAGCGGGCACCACTGCCCCTTTATTTTGCGCATCCCCGATCTCGAAAAGGGCTGCATCCACCACCAAGCCTTAATAAACTGGACGAACATCCGACCCACCATCCACGATTGGTGCGATGTCCCTGCACCCTCAGATCTGCCCGAACGCTCGCTACTGCCCATCCTCACCGAGCCAAACGCCCCCGGGTGGGATGAGACCTATTTCTCGCACTGCTTCCACGAGGTCGTCGACTACAACCCTTATCGGGTCCTTCGCGGTCGGCGCTACAAGTTTGTTCGCAATATCGCCTCCGGTCATCAATCGCCGCTACCTACGGACCTCTTCCGCTCCGTTAGCTGGACCGCGATCCGCGAGCATAACGTGGCCAAAATGGGTCTGCGGGAAACTCCCAGAGTCCTCAAACGCGAGCCCGAGGAATTGTACGATATCGAGCAAGATCCGATGGAAACCACCAACCTACTCGGAAAACCGGCCTTGGCCGAAATCGAGACCGAAATGCGCCAAAAACTGCTGGATTTTCGCAGGGAGACCAAAGATCCGTGGCTCGAGGTAGATTTCCAAGAAGGTCGTATAGACGATCCTTCCAAATCATAATTCAACCCACCGATTGACTTGTTACCCAGCTGATTTTCGAACTTATTGCTCGCGCCATATCCAAACTTAGAGTCCGTTCGTCTCCTACTACCTTCGCAACATCACTGGGGCCTTAAACGCCCAGAAGCTGCCCACGAGCGCTGTCCTCCCACTGCGCTGGCTATACGCCACCCCTGTATATCAGAGGCAACACCCCAGCCGCTGGACACAGACTGTTCTTCCCATAGATTAGAGGAAAGCGAATCGACTGGCACGCATTTAGCAAGCAGAGCACGCATGGACGAAGTGCAATACCAAAAAGGCGTAGAACAGTTCGCGCAAATGGTCGGCCACGGAAAAATAGATGAATTGCGGGAAAGATTCCAAGCCCTGTCGCCCGACTTCGAACGCTTGGTCATGGGCACTATCGGCGGCGAAATCTGGAGCCGTCCCGGCTTAGACCTGCGCACCCGTAGCCTCTGCAGCATCGCTGTACTGGCCGGCTTGGGTCGCATAAACGCCCTCGAACTCAATATTCGCATGGCCCTCAACAACGGCGCCAGCAGGGAAGAAATCGTCGAGACTTTCTTCCAGGTCGCTGTTTACGCAGGCTTTGCCGCTGCCTGGGACGGGCTGGCCCGTGCCGACGAAGTCTTTCGCGTCATCGATGAGGAACCTAGTGCATGAAGCACAAGCCAAGAGAAGACAGTCCGTATGCTCTGGAAATATCGAACGACGTCGCTCTCATGGGCGCCATCCTCAGAAACGACCCCGACATGACCAGCAAGGACTTTGGCTGCTTTGATGAACACGTTGACGCCGTATTTTAGCGTAGAATGAAAAAAATACTGTGAGCCAACACCCATCCATAGACCCCGCATCCGATGCGGAAACCCTCCTGTCCAAACCCGACCTCGACAAGGCGCTCGCATCGCTGGGCTTCGACAGCTTCCTGTCCGGCCAGCGCGAAGCCGTCGAGACCCTACTCGACACCGGCCGCCTGCTATTGGTCGCCCCTACCGGCGGCGGTAAGAGTCTCACTTACCAATTGCCCGCCGCCTTGTTACCGGGTACGACCCTAGTCGTCTCGCCTCTCATCGCCCTGATGCACGACCAAGTGCAAGCTCTCGAAAAACGCGGGCTTGCCGCTACTTACTTGGCATCTACCCTCGACGGCGACGAATTGCGCCGACGTATGCAGGGCATTGCCAATGGCGATTACAAACTCGTCTACGCCGCGCCTGAGCGCCTGGCGTATCCTGGTTTCCGCTCGCTATTGCGCGAGATCAACTGCCCACTGGTCGCCGTCGACGAGGCCCACTGCATAAGCGAATGGGGTCACGACTTCCGCCCCGAATACCTGCAAATTGGCGATCTGGTCCGCAGCTTGCCCGAATCCCGGTTGCTCGCCTGCACTGCCACGGCAACACCAGTGGTCCGGGACGAGATCCTCGACCGGCTCGGCCTTTCGTCCGACACTCCGCAACTGCTGCGCGGTTTCGCCCGGCCCAACCTCGCGCTGCGCGTCGCCGAAATAAATGGCGCCGCCGAACGCCGCCAACGCGTCGACTCCCTGTTGGCCGAAGCCCTCGGCGCCCCGGACAAGCAACCCGGCACCGCCATCGTCTACGCGCCGACCCGAAAAATCACCGAAGAAGAAGCCGCGCGCCTGCAAGGAGCCGGCTGGCGGGCAGCGGCCTACCATGCCGGCATGGCGGGCAGCGATCGCGACGAGGTCCAGCACAACTTTATCAACGACCAATTGCAGGTCGTCGTCGCAACCAACGCCTTCGGCATGGGCATCGACCGCGCCGATGTGCGCGCCATCGCGCATTTGGCACCCCCCAGCTCGATTGAAGCCTACTACCAAGAGGTCGGCCGGGCCGGCCGCGACGGCCAAGACTCCTATTGCACGCTCTTAGTCTCACCCGGCGATATGGCGCTGCGTCGCCGCCTGATTGAAGGCGACTCCGATGGCCATACCACGGAACAGGGCGTGGTGCAGCACAAGTGGAACCTCTTTTTGGAATTCATGCGATGGTGTGAGGGCGGATCGTGTAGGCACGACGCTATCCTGCGCTACTTCGGAGACGAAGAAGAGACCCTAGCCGGCTGCGGCCGCTGCGACGTCTGTCGCGAGCTCTCCGGTGGCGAGGCTTCCGACGACGAAGACAACTCGACCATCGTGCGCAAAGCCCTATGCGCTATCGCCCGTTTGCACGGTCGCTATGGCATCCAGATGGCGGCCAAACTGCTGCGCGGCACCGAGGACGTACGCCTATTGCGCGATGGCTTGGACCAAACGCCGACCTTCGGCTCGCTCAAAGAGCACGAGGAAAAATGGCTTATGCAGCTTCTGCGCCGCCTGGTCACCGCTGGTTGGGTCGACTTTCACGGCGGCGAGCGGCCGGTCGTGATTCTCACCGAAGAAGGTCGTCAGGTCATCCACGCCGAACGCCCCGCGCGGTTGCTGATGCCGCCAACCAACACACCCGAATTCCGCGCCAAACGCGCTCGGAACTCAACGCTTGACCCGC